>SWCB01001517.1_pt1 | contig 74321 bp, 52 predicted proteins | sample 4692901 | NCBI WGS metagenome assembly SWCB01 (sample SAMN10267276, study PRJNA491770) | bioreactor metagenome | isolation source: DHS bioreactor inoculated with subseafloor sediment | place: Japan: off Shimokita Peninsula | collected 2006-08 | reverse complement strand
AAAAAAACATAATAAAATCCCATTTGAAGTTGTCTTCTTATCGATGGATCCAGGATTTAGAGATGTCAATCGAGAACTCTTAGAAAACAACTGTAAATATTTGAATATCCCGTTAGAAATTAGAAATTCTGAAATATTCAAAGTTGTAGGTAAAATAGCCAAAGAAAATCCTTGTTATATGTGTGCACGTATGAGAAGGGGATTCTTATACAACGCAGCTAAAGAATTAGGATGTAATAAACTTGCATTAGGGCATCATTTTGATGATGTTATTGAAACGACATTACTCAATATATTTTATGGTGGACAATTTAAGACGATGGTTCCAAAAATTAAGGCAGATAATTTCGAGGATATTGAATTAATTAGACCGATGATGCAAATGAAAGAGAAAGATATTATCAGATGGATTAAAAAAAGTGGTATACAATCGATGAACTGTGGTTGTACTGTAGTAGCTGAGAAAACAAGTTCTAAACGTAGAGAAATCAAAGAGTTAATTGATAATCTAAGAAAGATTAACCCTGATATTGATCAATCTATTTACACAGCTGCAACTAATGTTAATATCGATGCAATTTTAGGTTACGTTAAAAATAATGAAAAGATACATTTCAATAAGATTTATGAAGAAAGGGAGAAAAAATCATGATATTAGATTTAAATTTATCTTTAGAAGAAATTCTAGTTAAAATTATTTTACCTTTAGTGCTAACTTACTTAATATCAGCATTTGTTGGATTAGAAAGACAAAATGTAGGTAAAGCAGCAGGATTATCATCGCATATCTTAGTAGCGATGGGTTCAGCTGGTATTGCAATTATGCAAAGACTCATGTTCGAATATCAAATTGGACTTGCACAAGGCGGCTTAGCAATAGATGCTGAGCAACAAAGAGTAATTGCACAAGTTGTTACTGGTATTGGTTTTGTCGGTGCTGGTGTTATCATTAAAGATCAGGCACATGTGGTCAAAGGTATTACTACTGCGGCGACCATTTGGGTTACTGCGATGGTTGGACTTATTTTAGGTAGTGGTTATATCTTAGTAGGAACAATATTAGGTTTATTTATGGTCATTTTAGTACTTGTAAGAGATATTGTTAGAGGCTTTAATCCATTTAAACCACAAGATAGACAGGAAAATACAGAAAGAGAAAACAAATCATGAATTTAGAAAATATAGCTGCGATAGCTACAGCCTTTGGGACTGCAGGCATTTCAGTTATTAGGATTTCAGGTGAAACTGCAATTTTTGAATTCAATAAAATATTTAAAGGAAGAGATTTGACCAAAGTTAAATCTCATACCGTTCACTATGGACATGTCTTAAACGAAGATATGTCTGTTTTGGATGAAGTGATGGTCACAGTGATGAAGGGGCCCAAATCATTTACTGCAGAAGATACTGTTGAAGTATCAACGCATGGTGGTATTTTAATCACGCAAAAGGTATTGGATCGTATACTAGATATGGATATCAGATTAGCTGAACCTGGTGAGTTTAGTGAGCGTGCATATTTAAATGGAAGAATTGATTTAGTTGAAGCAGAATCTATCATGGATCTGATTCATGCGAAAAGCGAAAAAGCTTTAAAAATTGCTAACTTAGGAGTTCAAAAAGAAACATCGAAACTGATTAGAAATTTAAGATCAAAACTTCTAACAATTATTGCACAAATTGAAGTGAATATTGATTATCCGGAATATGATGATGCCATCATCATGAGTAAAGAAATTATTAAACCAAAGACAGAAGCATTGATTGTTGAAATCAATGATTTACTGAAAGAGTCAGAGAAAAATCAACTCATCAGAGATGGTGTAAAAACAGCTATTGTTGGTAAACCGAATGTTGGAAAATCAAGTTTGCTAAATGCATTATTAAATGAAGAAAAAGCAATTGTTACAGATATTGAAGGAACAACTAGAGATACGATTGAGGCTTATATTAATGTAAATGGTGTAACGTTGAAACTCATTGATACTGCCGGCATTAGGGAGACAGAAGATGTTGTTGAGAAGATTGGTGTAAATCGCTCTAAAAAGGCAATTACAGATGCAGAACTTATATTATTAGTTTTGGATCAAAGTAAAGCTATATCTAAAGAAGATAAAGATTTACTAGAGCTAACAAAAGATAAAAAGCGTTTGATAATTGCAAATAAAGCAGATCTTCCAAAAGCTTTACAACTAGAAGAGGTTCTACAGATTTCTACACTGACTAAAGAAGGTTTAAAAGATTTGGAAAAAGCGATATTGAAGTTATTATCACTTGAAGACATTGATTCAAGAGATTTTAATTATTTATCAAACGTTAGACACATCCAAAAAGTTAAAGAAGCAAGAACATCACTGCTTAATGTTTTATCATCGATTGAACTTGATATGCCAGTTGATGTTTACGCGATTGATTTAACTCAAGCTTGGAAGTCATTAGGTGAAATATTAGGTGAGTATTATCAAGATGATTTATTAAATGAATTATTCTCGAAATTTTGCTTAGGAAAATAACCTATTAACATATCATATATGTTATAATAAAAAAGATAGAAAGGGTGGATGAATATTATGGCATATGTAGCATTATATAGAGCGTATAGACCTAAAGCTTTTGAAGAAGTTGCTGGTCAAAAAGTCATCATAAAGACATTACAAAATGCACTTATGCATGATAAGATTCAACATGCTTATCTATTTAGCGGTCCAAGAGGAACCGGAAAAACATCGATTGCAAAGATTTTTGCGAAAGCGGTCAACTGTTTATCTCCAATAAACGGTAGTCCTTGTAACAAATGTGATGTATGTAAAGGGATTGATCGTGGTGATATTCCTGATGTGATTGAAATTGATGCCGCATCAAATAATGGTGTCGATGAAATTCGAGAACTTCGCGATAAAGTAAAATACATGCCATCAGTTGGTAATTTTAAAGTTTATATCATCGATGAAGTTCATATGTTAACAACAGGTGCATTTAATGCACTTTTAAAAACATTAGAAGAACCACCAAAACATGTGATATTTATTTTAGCAACCACTGAAGTTCATAAAATCCCACCAACCATTTTATCTAGATGTCAACGTTTTGATTTTAAAAATATTGAAACTAGAGATATGGTTGAAAAACTTAATGAGATTGTTGAAAAAGAACAAATTTCTATAACTGAGGATGCAGTCATTGCGATCGCTGAAAATGCTGAGGGTGGATTAAGAGATGCGATAAGCTTACTCGACCAAGCAATATCTTATGCAGATGATGAAATCTCTGAAGAAGATGTACATCAAGTTTCAGGTTCAGTTTCAAAAGCAGCACTTAAGGAAATATTACTGGCAATTGTAAATAAAGAAGTCTCAAAAGCAATTGTCATTTTAAAAGATTTGATTGCTGAAGGTAAAGAAACTAGCCGTATTGTTACAGATTTAATTCTAGCTTTAAGAGATATTTTGATAGAGAAAACCATGAAGGTAGATTTACCTAAATATACCGAATTATTAAGTGTTTTCCCAATTGAAAAAATATATTTTTACTTAGAAGTTTTAAATAAATTATCACAAGATATCAAATGGACCCATCAAAAGCGTGCATATGTTGAACTTGCACTCATTAAAATGATGGAACACCAAACAATTAAGCAACTCGATTTTGAAGCAACTATTTTAGATTTAAAGGCTTCTATTCAAAGTTTAAAGGAACAATCTAAAACACAAGTTAGAACCGTTCAAGCAACAAATTTAGAGCCGTTAGTGACGATTAAAGACGTTGAGCATATACTTAATCAAGGCGACAAAGATAAAAAGCAACTCTTACAAAAAGGATGGTCGTATTTAAAAGATTATCCAAAAGATCATCTAAAGATGGCTGCATATTTACTCTATCAAGGGAATTTAGAAGCGGTTTCTGATTATATGCTTTTAGTTTATGATAATTTAGATATGTGCAGACAAATGTATGATGAAGAGGTTTATGAACAAGTCTTGGAAATCATTAATAACAAGAATGACTTAATTAAAGGATATTATGCTATTTTAAAATCTGATTGGCTTGTGATTAAGGAAATATATGCAGATCTGTGGCATAAAGGACAAAAGAAACCTAAGTTACCGCCACATGATTTGAAATTATACAAAGATTTAAAAGAAGAAAAAAGAACATCAGAAACTCTAAGCTTAGCAAAAGAGTATTTTGGTGAGAAAGTAATTGTAAAGGAGCAATAAAATGAATCCCAATATGTTAAACAAACTCAAAAAGATTCAAAAACAAATGATGGAAGCACAAGAAGCTTTAGAAAGAAAAGAGTTTTTCGGAAAAGCAAGTGGTGTGACAGTCATTATGCAAGGTACAAGACAAGTCATTGATGTACAAATCAATCCAGAAGTATTAGAAGAAGTAGAATTACTTCAAGATGCTATTTTATTAGCTGTCAATGATGCTTTAAAGCAAATTGATAAAGAACAGGAAGAAACAATGGGCCAATTCTCTGGTGGCATGGGTGGTTTTGGATTCTAATGATTCCCAAAATTTTACAGAAAGTCATGGATGACTTTCAAAGATTGCCGGGCATCGGAGAAAAAACCGCTGAACGTTTAGCACTATTTTTGATTTCTGATATGGAAGAAGAACAGTTAATTGATTTTAGCGAACATCTAAAAAAGTTAAAATCGGAAATAAAAACTTGTCCTGTGTGCCATATGCTAACCGATCATGATTTATGCGACATTTGCGCAGATGAGACAAGAGATCAAACACAAATCATGGTGGTATCAGATGCTAAAGATGTTTTCATTTTAGAAAAGATGAATTCTTATCAAGGCGTATATCATGTTTTAGGTGGACTCATAGATTTTTCTAGAGGCATCACAGATAAAGATTTAAACATTGATTCATTATCAGATCGTATCAAACATGCGAGTGAAATGATTATTGCGACCAATGGAACTGTAGAAGGTGAAATGACTGCAAAATTTTTGAAATCTTTATATGAAAATGATACATTAAAGATTACAAGATTAGCATCAGGTCTTCCTGTTGGAGCTGACTTGAAATATGCTGATGAGTTAACATTAAGTAAAGCTGTTGAAAACAGAATGAAATATTAGGAGGTATGTCCATGTTAAATTTCTCGTTATGGGATACAGTTAAAGGATTTCTTCTAGGTCTATATGACAGATTTAATGCATTTTTGCAAGACACATTAGATATAGATGGAAAACTGATTGGTTTATACCAAGAATTTATAGTACCACTCCCCGAGGTTATAAAAATCGTCGGTATTGTGTTTACAGGTATTATTATTGTCTTAGGTATACTATCTTTTGTGAAGAAAATGTTAAAATTATTCATTGTTTTAGCAGTTATTTTGGCAATTGTACTTATTTTAACAAGATTATCATAGAAAAAACTTGCAAAATGAGTATGAATCGTTTACAATATATACGGTTTTAGGAGGCAAAAATGAACGATAAATTTAAATCAATGTCAATGATTGATATTGTTGAACATTTGTTAAAGGAAAATAGCGAGCCTATATCAATACATGATATCATCAAACAAATCAAAGAGATTAAGAATGTTTCTGATGATGATGTAGATCGCTTAACGCAACTTTATATGGATATAACGCAAAGCGCTAAGTTCGTGTATGTTGGCGATGATAAATGGGACTTGAAAGAAAGAAACTTAGAGATGTGGGATAAAGACGGATATGCGTTTGTTACCCCTGATGAAGTTGAAGAAGATGTAGAAGAAGATTTAGACTTCACCGAATTTGATATCGAAGATCTTGAAGAACAAGAAAAAGATGTAGATGATGATGACGAGGATGAAGAAGAGGAAGAAGACGAAGAAATCAAGGAAGAAAAAGAATATATCGATGTAGAACTTCCAATCAAATCTACTGATGAAGATGATGTAGATGACGATGTGGATTTAGAGTTTGATGATGATTATGATGAAGATGATTATAATGAAATCATGGACGACTACGAAGATATGTATGATGAAGATTAATGAATAGAGTGTGCTTAGCACGCTCTTTTTAACCTATAAAAAAGAGAGGATTTGATTTTATGCCAAGTTGGATTGAATGGGTAGGGTATGTAGCTAGTTTAATTGTCTTGATTTCACTAGTGATGAGTAGTGTGAAAAGATTAAGATGGATTAATCTATCTGGATCACTTATTTTTGCAGTTTATGGTATTTTAATTTCTTCATATCCTGTAGCAGCTATGAACTTAGGTATTGTTTTAGTGAATTCGTATTATTTATATCAAATTTATAGTAAAAAAGACTTATTTGAACTAATTCCTGTTCAAGATGATGCATATTTTGAACATTTTATAGATGTTTATAAAAAAGATATGAGTGAATATATTCATTTATCGCATGATATAAAACAGACTGGATTACTTAAGTTTTTTGTTTATAGAAATACTGTACCTGCCGGATTATTTATCGGAAGAGCAATAGACGAAGATAAACTTGATATTTGGGTGGATTATACTACACCAATGTATCGAGATTTTAAGATAGCAGAGTACATCTACACAAAGAAAAAACAAGTTTTTTTAGACAAAGGGTTTAAGATGTTATATACAAAACCTGGGCAAGAAAAACATAATAAATACCTTGAAAAAATCGGATTTACATTAACTGAGTTCAAAAATGAACCTTATTATTCTAAAGAAATATAAAAATATGATTGTATGATGTTTTTGTTTTTGATATAATAAACAAGGGCACACCAAAGAGTCTCCTAAATGAGGAGACTCTTTTATATTTTTTTAGGAGGATAAGAAATGGCTAAATATATCTTTGTAACTGGTGGGGTTGTTTCAAGCCTAGGTAAGGGCATAACTGCTTCAGCAATCGGACAACTATTAAAGAGTAGAGGATTAAAAGTATTCATGCAGAAGTTTGACCCTTACATTAATGTTGATCCAGGAACAATGAGTCCATTACAACATGGAGAAGTTTTTGTGACTGATGATGGTGCTGAAACAGATTTAGATTTAGGACACTATGAAAGATTCATTGATGAAAATTTAAACAGACACTCGAGCATTACTACAGGCAAAATTTATCAATCTGTTCTAAAAAGAGAACGACGCGGAGATTATTTAGGCGCGACTGTTCAGGTGATTCCCCATATTACTGATCAAATAAAGAAGAAACTAAGGGATGTTGCTAAACATACCAATCCAGATGTCGTCATTACTGAAATTGGTGGAACCGTTGGGGATATCGAATCCCTTCCATTTTTAGAAGCAATTAGACAAGCAAGACATGATTTTGGTTTTAATAATACTTTATATATCCATAATACTTTAGTTCCTTACTTAAAAGCAGCTAATGAAATTAAAACGAAACCAACTCAACATAGTGTTAAAGAATTAATGAGCTTAGGGATCCATCCCGATATTATTGTTTTAAGAAGTGAAAAACCAATTGAACAAAGTGTTAAAGATAAAATCGCATTATTCTGTGATGTTGATGATCATGCTGTCTTTGAATCGTTAGATGTTGATGTATTATATGAAGTGATTACAAAAATGCATGAACAGCATATTGATGATTGGATTTTAAAACATTTTGGATATGAAAATTTAGAACCAGCTGATGTTAAGCCATGGTATGAACTTGTAGATCGTATACACAATCTAGATGGCAAAGTTACTATAGGGTTAGTTGGAAAATACGTGAAACTCCATGATGCTTATTTATCTGTGTCAGAGAGTTTGAAACATGCAGGGTATTTTCATAAAAAACAAGTTGAAATTAAATGGATTGATGCTGAAGAAGTCGATGAAAACAATATTGAATCTTTTATCAAAGACTGTGATGGTATTTTAGTACCTGGTGGATTCGGTCACCGTGCAACAAAAGGAAAAATTGCCGCAATCACTTATGCTAGAGAAAATAATGTTCCATTTTTTGGTATTTGTTATGGTATGCAACTTGCAGTGATTGAATACGCACAACATGTACTTCATCTAGTTGGCGCAAACTCCACAGAAATTGATGAGAAAGCTCCACATCCAGTCATCTCACTTCAAAGAGGAAGAGAAACAGATGAAGATTTAGGTGGTACATTAAGATTAGGTCTATATGATTGTGATTTAAAGAAAAACACTAAAACATATGATGCTTACCAGGAAAATGTAATCAAAGAAAGACATCGTCATCGTTATGAGTTTAATAATAAATATTTAGAGGATTTCGAACAAAGCGATATGATGATATCTGGGTTTAACAAAGACTATCATTTAGTAGAAATTGTAGAACTAAAAAACCACCCATGGTTTATTGCAGTTCAGTTTCACCCAGAGTTTTTATCTAGACCATTAAGACCACATCCACTTTTTAGAGATTTCATAGGGGCTTCAGTTAAAAATAGTGTAAAAAAATAGGGGTTACACAAACGTTTACACAACAGTTATCGATTGTAATAAATAGGTAATTGTAATATAATATAAGTGATAAAAATTCAAGGAGGAATATAAAATGTTAGTATCAGCAAGAGAAATGTTAATTAAAGCACATAAAGAAGGTTATGGTGTTGCTCAAATTAATATTAATAATTTAGAATGGACAAAAACAGTATTACAAACAGTTAACGAATTAAAATCACCAGTGATTTTAGGTGTATCAGAAGGTGCAGCTAAATACATGGGTGGATTTAAAACAGTGATGGCGATGGTTAAAGCGTTAGATGAATTCTATAATGTCACTGTACCAGTTGCAGTTCATTTAGATCATGGAACATATGAAGGTGCATTTAAAGCTTTAGAAGCTGGATTCACTTCAATTATGTTTGACGGTTCTCACTATGATTTTGAAGAAAATTTAGCGAAAACTAAAGAAGTCGTTGCTGCATGCCATGCAAAAGGTGTATCAGTTGAAGCAGAAGTTGGTTCAATTGGTGGTGAAGAAGATGGTGTTATTGGCGCAGGAGAAATCGCAGATCCAGAAGAATGCCGTCAAATTGCAGAAACTGGTGTTGATATGTTTGCTGCAGGTATCGGTAATATCCATGGTAAATATCCAGAAAACTGGAAAGGTTTAGATTTTGAAGTCTTAAAACAAGTTCAAGATGTAACTGGTGGTATTCCATTAGTATTACACGGTGGAACTGGTATTCCAGCAGACCAAGTTAAAAAAGCTATTTCATTAGGTGTATCTAAAATTAATGTGAACACAGAATTACAATTAGCTTTCGCAGCTGCAACTCGTAAATATATTGAAGCAGGCAAAGACTTAGAAGGTAAAGGATTCGACCCTAGAAAATTATTAGCTCCAGGTGTTGAAGCTATGAAACAAGTGGTTACTGAAAAAGTTGAAATGTTTGGATCAAAAAACAAAGCATAAATATTGTTGAGGTGAAATCATGCGTGATGAATTAAAGTATCATGAGTATGCAAATTGGAAAATGGAAAACCATGATTTATTAAAGTATTTGACTGAAAACAATTCCGATTTATTGATACGTTTTAAACACGTTTTGGATGTCACTGACTATTTGTATGACAAACTGATTGATGACCCTAATTTTTCGGATGATGAAGATCAAATATTTGAAACAGGTTTTTATTATCTATTTGATCAAATTGAGACAATCACTGAATTGTTAAAGCCCTATCAAAATGATTATCAAGCTTTGGAGTTAAGAGCTAAGGATATCAACTTGTTATTAGCAGCTATTGATTTTCAAAACGAACTAGCAAGTGTTGATGATTATGATGAGAGTGATATGGCAGATTTGATTGATTTTGAGGAAGAATTAACAAAAAAATTGGAAAATAAAGAAGAAGTCACAGAAGATATGTTTGAGAAGTTAGATCATATGACTTATGAGATATTTAACAAGATGAATGTGGAATATTTCCCAGTGAATGATATCTTTCTTGAAATTGCAGATGAATTAGGCATTTTATAAAACTTTGAAGGAACTTTTTAGTTCCTTTTTGTTATAATGAAGTTACAAATACATTGGGAGGACTATATGAAAAAATTGTTTAGTATTTTTGTTTTAAGTATGACTTTGTTCTTATTAGTGGGATGTAAAGATAATCAAGGAGAATTCCCAGAGATTAACGAAAACAAAGAAGTTGAGATGACCGCTGAAGAAGTAACAACCCTTTTATCAGCAGTCAATATGGAAACTGAAGTTGAAGATGCTATGATGTTATCTATAAATATTGATATGTCAGTAGTAAGTGAAACAACTGATATGTGGACAAGCAGTAAAGTATCGGATACAAGTGTAGACTTATTATTAACATCAACAACATACATGTATATGAATGATGATATTGCTGAAGTAAAGATGTTATCTGAAAATGATATTGATTTATCAGTCATAACAAATTATGTAGATGAAGCAACGGAAGATGAAGATGATCATTTAAAAGGGAGCTTTAATGCGTATTTCACTGATCAATACTTATATTACAATGCTGATTTAGAAACTAGTTCTGAAGTCGTTGAAAATGGCAAGTATAAACTTAACTTTGGAGTTACACAAGAGATGTGGGATGAAGTGTTTACAAGCCCAGAAGATATTGTAGATGATTATCTTGATGTCGGTATTGACTTAGAAACTGCTATAGATGATAGCGAAATGATTGGCGTTATGCTTGATGCAGATATGTTAAAAGTGTATCAAAGTGGCGGTGAAACCACAGTACTCATCGACATCACTAAGCAAGGTATTTTAGAACATGCCAATGACTTACTTGATGTGATGTATGATACATCTGGTTGGACTGAAGCGGATTATCAAGAATACAAGATGAACGATTTTGAGATGCAATTAGATATGTTTACAGAGCTTGAATTACAAGTAGCATTCGTGCTTAAAGATGATCAAATGACAAAAATGGGGTATCAATTTAATATTTCTGGTGAGACAGAAGACATGAGTATCGATTTAACAGGTACAATGGTGTTTGACATGTTTGTAGATATGCCAAAAATGCCTAGTGATTTAGAAGATTATGAATTAACTGAATTTCCATTAGAGATGTTTTTTAATAGTTATATGTGAGATTAGGAGTTTTCTTTTTATCTTTTTCTTAACTATATAGAAATGAAGGAACTTTTTAGTTCCTTTTTTGTTATAATAAAGTTACGAATACATTGGGAGGACTATATGAAAAAGATATTTACTATGATTGTTTTAAGCATGGCTTTATACTTATTGTCTGGGTGTAATGGCAATCAAGGAACGTTTCCAGAGTTTGATGAGAGTCATCAAGTTTTTATGAGCTCTGAAGAAGTTGTGAATTTACTTTCATCTATTGATGGAGAAACACAATTATATGAGGTTATGTTACTATCAATCGATTTAGATATTTCAGTAAAAGAAGAATTTATGGATATTTGGACATATACTAAAATATCAGAAAACACAGCCGATATAAAACTTCAATCAAAGACATACATATCTTTAGCAGAAGATATAAGTGAAGTTCAACTGATTTCTAACACCGAAATTGATGCGGTAATCAAAAGTACACATATGGAAGATGAATCGCTGAATGAAGAAGAAACCATTACAGGAACAGTTGATGCTTATTTTTCTAATCAAAATATATACTATGATGCGGATGTCAAGGGTGGTTCAGCGTATATGGATAATGGGAAATATAAAATAAATGTTGGGATAACTCAAGCAATGTGGGATGAGATTTATAGTGATACATTTTTAGATGATTATGCGGATGTAGATTCTGATTTAGTTTCTTCTCTAAATGATCAAAAAATGATCAATACATTGTTTGCTACTGAAATGATTAGAACTTATCAAATTGGTGATGAGACAATCATTGTTCTAGATTTAGAGAAACAAGAACTTTTAGAACATGCAAATCAAATATTAAATAGTATGTATGACACGTCAACTTGGACAAATACTGACTATATAGAACATAAGTATGAAATCTTTGATCAACCATTGAGCGCTTTTGAATTTTTTGATACACAAATTGCCATAGTAATCAAAGATAATCAAGTCACTAAAATTGGTTGTGACATGTATATGTATAGTATGCATAATAGAGAGAAAGTTGAGATTTCAGGCAGAATTGTTTTTGATATGTTTGCTGAAATGCCAAAAATGCCTGGTGACTTAGAGGATTATGAGTTAACAGATTTACCATTAGAGATGTTTTTTTAATGAATATCTGTAAGATTAGGGGATTTCTTCTAATCTTTTTTCTTATCCAAGTAAAACTTTGTTATGATAGTAATAGGTGATGAAATGAAAAGTATAGTATTTTTTGGTGATAGTGTTACAGAAGCACATAGAAATATGAAAGATACAAATGACCTTGGACAAGGGTTTATTTATTTGCTGGAGAAAACATATCCACAATTTCATTTTTTTAATAGGGGTATTGGAGGTCAAAAAGTTTTAGATCTTTTAAAGCGAGTGCATCATGATGTGATTGATCTAAGACCTGATGTTTGTTTTATTTGGATTGGCATCAATGATGCATGGTTACCTTATTTACTGCATCAGTCACCTACAAAAGATTCATTTGTTGATCATTACCAATTACTGATTCATTGTATACAAGATTCACTTAAAGAAGTAAAACTGATCCTCATAAAACCATTTGCGTTACCGATTGGACATGTATCCATTGATGTTTATCGCGACTTAGAGTTATTTAGAGACTTTGTTGAACATATTGGCGATATTAACAAATTAGATGTGATTGATATTAAAAAAGATATTGAGTCACAGTTAGTGCTTATGCCTGGAGATGCATTATTTTATGATGGTATACATCCAACACCAAAAGGATATGAAGTCATAAAAGACGTGATAGACAGATATATAAAGGAGCATATACTATGATTTATCATACAATAATTATCGGTGGCGGACCAGGTGGGCTGATGGCAGCTAATGTCCTAGAGAAAAATAATATCAATTATTTACTTTTAGAAAAAAATGAGAAGTGTGGAAAAAAACTTTTACTCACAGGCGGTAGAAGATGTAATGTTACAAACCATTTATCAGTTAGAGATTTTATTGATACATTAACCTTTAAGCATAAAAGGTTTTTATATAGTGCACTTAGCCAATTTGGATCACAGGATGTTATATCGTTTTTTGAAGTACATGGATTAAAATTAGTTCTAGAGAATAATTTTAAATACTTTCCAGAGACAGAAAAAAGTCTTAGTGTCTTAGAATCATTATTAAAAGATATAAAACCTAATCATATTAAATATCAACAAGCTGTTAGAGAACTTCATAAAGAAAGTGATGTATTTAAATTAGTAACAAAAACTGATACTTTTTATGCAAAACATGTTGTAGTTGCTACAGGTTCAAATAGTTTTCCATCAACAGGCAGTAGCGGTGATGGTCTTGTTTTTGCGAAACATCTAGGCATAAATTATCATGAGTTTACACCTGCTGAGACTCATGTGTACTCAAGTCAAATTAAAGAAAACTTTAAGGCTTTACAAGGGGTATCTTTATCTCAAAGATTAGTAACACTGAAGCAACAGAAAATCTCTTATCAAGGAGATTTACTGTTTACTCATTTTGGATTGAGTGGTCCGGTGATCATGCATTTGTCTGAGTTTATTTATGATGATGTAATGAACAATGGAAAATCAATTGTATCTTTTTCCCTTGTTGATAAAACTAAAGATGAAATCATGGATGATTTGATGAAAAGCGGAGATCAGTTTATTATTAAAAAACTAGAATCATTTACAACAAAAAAAGTTGTAGGTGTTATTGTTGAAACCCTCCGTATTGAAAATAAAAAAGTCGCAGAAATAAAAAAACAGGATCTTAATCATATTGTAGATATGCTCACTCAGTTTGAGGTCGTTATTGACAAAGTTGAAGATAAAGAAAAGGCTTATGTGAATAAAGGAGGCATTGATACAAAAAATCTAAATCCAAAATCAATGGAAGTTAAAACAATTAAAAATCTATTTTTTGTTGGCGAGGTTACAGACTTACATGGACCAATCGGAGGATATAATATTACGATAGCATTATCCACTGGACACCTTGCAGCGACACACATTGTTGATCAATTTTGAAAAAATTTTTTTAAATGTGATAAAAGCATTTTATTGTTAGAAAACGATTGTCTTTTTACATGTTTACATGTAAGATATCTATGAAAGCATGGTGATGATATGAAAGCATTTAAATACAATAAAAAATCAACGTTAGATACACCCTTAGACACAAACTTTAGTCCTGCAATTTTAGCGATAGAAGCATTTGAAAATGAAGTTAAAGCATCTCTAAAATATCAACATATTTTTATAGGTTTAAAAAGAAGTGAAAACGATATATCTGTCTACCAAACAGTAGTTTTTGATAATTCAAGCGCAAATATTAGTGATAATGAGTTTTATCTAGAAAGACTAATTAAAGCTCTATTATGGACTAAAGGTGGATATCAAATATTGTTTAAAGGACCTAAGGCATTAGGCGAATATTTAAAACATGTGTATTCACAGCAAGGACTTAGACAGTTCGATGTCTTGTTTATGGAACGTATCTATGAACACCCTTTTGAAGTGATTATACTTAATGACGAAGATGAACTCGTTGAGATTGAACAAGCTAAATCTATAGGCAAGCATCTAAATGGGTATCGTATTGGTTTTGATGCAGGGGGATCAGATCGAAAAGTTTCTGCAGTTGTCGATGGGAAGGCCATCTTCAGCGAAGAAGTTATTTGGCATCCTAAAACGAACAGTGATCCAATGTATCACATCAAAGGTATTAAAGATTCAATCTTAAGAGCTGCATCCAAAATGCCAAGAGTTGATGGTATTGGTGTATCAAGTGCTGGTGTTTATGTAGATAATCAAGCAATGGTTGCATCTTTATTCAGACAAGTGCCTGACGATTTATATGCTAAACATATTAAAAACATATATATCGATATTGCAAAAGATATGGGTGATATTCCAATTGAGGTTGCCAACGATGGAGATGTCACTGCACTTGCTGGCGCGATGAGTTTGGATGACAATGAAGTCTTAGGGATTGCTATGGGAACTTCAGAGGCTGCAGGATATGTCGATCAAAAAGGGCATATCACTGGATGGTTAAATGAATTAGCTTTTGTTCCTGTAGATTTTAATCAAGAAGCTGCAATTGACGAATGGTCAGGTGATTATGGCGTAGGTGTGAGTTATTTCTCACAAGATGCTGTAATTAAATTAGCTCCCAATGCAAACATTCATTTTGATGCAGATTTATCACCAGCAGAAAAATTAAAAGTTGTACAAGGTTTAGCTGAAAACAAACATGAAGGTGCATTAGAAATATTTAGAACTATCGGAATTTATCTGGGTTATGGATTAGGATTTTATCAGAGATTTTATCCAATGAAACATGTATTAGTTCTAGGAAGAGTAACTTCAGGTATTGGTGGAGAACTCATTATCAAATGGGCGAAAGAAGTTTTAAAGCAAGAGTTTAGTGATTTATATAAACGAATTAATTTACAATTACCAGATGAAAAATCAAGACGTGTTGGGCAATCAATTGCAGCAGCAAGTCTTCCAAAAATAAAATGAAAGAAGAGATAAAATGAAATTATTAAAACCAACCGCAGAATTTTTTGTATTTGATGGTAAACCAGTTGAAGAAGCGATTAACCGCACAACTTATATGTCGATAGCAGCTCATCAAGACGATATTGAAATTATGGCATATGATGGTATTTTAAAATGTTTTAATAATCCAGAAGAGTGGTTCTTTGGAGTTGTTGTCACAAACGGTTCTGGAAGTGCTAGAGACGGTGGATACAAGAACTACACTGATGAAGATATGATTAACATTAGAAAACTTGAACAAAAAAAGGCAGCTTTTATTGGTGAATTTGGAGCTCTTGCTTTACTGGATCATCCAAGCAAAGAAGTTAAAGACCCTGAAAATACAGAAATTGTTGATGAGATGCTTATGCTACTTAATCAAGCAAAACCAAAAGTATTATACACACACAACCTTGCAGATAAGCATGATACACATATTGGTGTGACAACTAAAGTCATCAAAGCGATAAGAAAAATGGATAAGAAAGATCGTCCAGAAAAAGTATATGGATGTGAGGTGTGGAGAAATTTAGATTGGATGGTTGATTCTGAAAAAGTTAGTTTTGATGTGAGTGCTCATCCAAATCTAGCTGCAAGTTTAGTTGAAGTTTTTGACTCACAGATCGTTGGTGGTAAACGTTATGACTTAGCAGCACTTGGCAGAAGACTTGCGAACGCAACCTTCAGTGAATCTCATTTTGTGGATAAGACCAATGCAGTGAGTTTAGCTATGGATTTAACACCACTTATTGAAGATGATTCATTAGATATTTCAGCATATGTGTTGGATTATATAGAAAGATTCAAGAAAGATGTTCAAAATCGAATTGATAAAATGTTATAAAATAGCGCCGTTTCATTAGAAACGGTTCTTTTTTTAGGTATTAAAAATTATTTTCACAATAGAAGATATAGAATGAAATTATACACTAAAAAAGTGAAAGAGGGAGTTATATGAAAATATTTAAAGTATGTCTAATGATCATGATTGTTTTATCTGTCATTGGATGTGAAAGAGGATCGGATACAGAAACAGCATCGTTCTTAGGAGTATCTGATATTACAGTTCCATTTGGATCTGATTTTGATCCACTTGATGGTGTGTCAGCTGTTGATACAGAAGATGGTTTTATAGATGCATCTGAGATTGAGGTTGAAGGTGCAGTCGATACGAGTGTTGCTGGTACTTATACATTGACTTATAAAGTTACTGGTAGTGATGGCAAAGAAGTAACAGTAACTAGAGAGATAACTGTTGAAGAGGAACCTTTGGTATGTGGTGATAATAGGGAAGAACAAGACGGAGTTTGTGTTGTTATTGATCAAGATCTAGAAGATATAAAAATTGCACTTAATAACACGATAAGTCTAACCAATTATCAAATGGGTGTCGTTATAAGTTATAGTGAAAATACAATTGAGTATACGTATGAGATGACTTTAAGTTTTGATGACAATATCGCTTTATTTGAAATGGGAGAAAATGATATTACATATTATGAGACAACATCTACGGGGATAAATGCATACATGAAGCAAGGTGATGTTTTTGTCTTAGAGTCTATTGACGAAGTCAATGGATTTAATATATATGAAGATTTAGATCCTAGATGGTTTACAAAGATGGGTGACTATTATTTATTAGGTAGTCAACATCTAGTAAGTATATCAGGTATGTTAGAGGATTATTTCCCAAATGGTGCATTAAACAACTTTAAAATAGGGCTTAATGAAGATGTCCTAGATTATTTTAAATTTGATGTAGTATCAGGAGATTTGGTTTATCAATTAACTTTTACATTTGGTATGATTAATGAAGTTGAACTTCTATTACCAACAGTCTAGGGAGGTATAAAATATGAAAAAGATATTGATATTTATACTACTTACAGTATTTGCTTTTGGAGCATTTGAAGCACCTTCAACTTATGCTTATTTTAGAGTTAATGAAGCAACAAAATATACTGAATATAATGAAGGAGTAAGACATACAAAAGTTACTGGGACTATCGATTATGATGGTGTAGTATCTAATCAAGTGATGAATTATATTGGCGCAAACGTAAAGACCAATACAGCTTTAAATATTGTCACTGGGGATAATTATTACTCGCATCAAGATGCTGATGGCAAGTGGGGGATGTTTAATATTCATGCACTAGTAGAAAACGTACACAACAGATATGATCATTTTGAAGTTTTAGGTGGTGTTAACGGTGATTTTTACGACATTAATAATACCGGAAGACCAATTGCAGTATATATGAGAAACTTTGAAGTTATATATGGTGCTGGCGGAAATTCTAATCGTCCAGTTGTTGGTTTTGAAGATGATGGCGATGTAGTTTATGGAGTACCACAGTTTGATGGTTATGAGTTGTTAGTTTTCAATGATGAAGGGCAGCTTAAAAATAAAATTAAAGTAAACAGAATTAATAGCAATCCACAAAATGACGAAGAAATTAGTGTTTATTTTGATAATCATTTAAACGTATTACCTGCGGATATCAATAAAGTTTATTTAGATGGTATCGATACAAAAATCACAGAAGCAAACGGTAGTTATTTTTGTAAAGGGGTACTAAACAAACAGACAACATCACAAGATGATATTTTGGAGAACCAATTTGTTATTGCGGGTAAAGATTTTAATAACGATGATTTAATTACTGAAACAGATGTTGTAGTGATACAACAAGATGTAATTGGCGATTTTGAAAATGTTAGATTCGCTCTTGGCTCTGATCAACAACCACTTGTTATCGATGGACAACCAAATGCAACTCTAAATGCAGGAGCTGCATGGAACTATAGAGCACCACGTACAGCAGTAGGTGTTAAAGATGATGGAACAGTATTCTTTGTTGTTGTTGATGGAAGAAATATGCCAATGATGATGGATGGTGTAACTTTACGTGAAATGGGAGAAGTTATGGCATACTTTGGCGCAGATCAAGCATATAATTTAGATGGTGGTGGATCTTCAACCATGACATTAAAAGACTTTGAAAATGGTGGTTATTTGATTTTAAATACACCATCAGATGGTAGACTCAGAAGTATTAGTAATGGTGTGTTTATAGTCAAAGGTGAGCATAAACCTGTCCCAGATCCAATTCCTACTTGGCCAGATTTAAGAGATCAACTTGCACAACCAACGAACATTTATGTTGATGATCAAAATGTGTTGAGATTTAACGAAGTTCCAGGAAGTATATCCTATAGTGTTTTGATCAATGGTGTTGAAACCATTGTTGATGATAACGAGTTGTTACTTGATCTAGATGTTGGAATTCATGAGATCACAGTTAGGGCTAAAGGTGGAGTAGACTATAAATCATCAGATTACACAACCTCATTTCTTTATCAAGTTTATCCTAACGATATTAGCTTACTCATTGATATGATTAAAGATTATACAAAATCATCAATTAATGATTAAAAAAATGAATATATTTTCCTAATCATGAAAAAAACATATGTCTAATGACGTATGTTCTTTTTTGTTTTACATATCTATGATATGTTATTAATGTAGAATTGAATGTAGAGGTGTTAATTTTGAAGATAATAACATGTATTAAACAAGTGCCAGCTTCATCACAGGTTGAAGTTGATCCTAAAACAGGAGTGCTCATAAGAGACGGCAATAATGTAAAAATGAATCCATATGATTTATATGCACTAGAGGCATCTTTTAAAGTTAAAGAAATGAAAGATGATGTATCAGTACATGCAATTACGATGGGGCCGCCAAGCGCAACCAGTGTTTTAAGCGAAGCTTTATATATGGGTGCTGATGAGGCAACTTTAATTTCTGATAGAAGATTTGCTGGCGCTGATGTGCTTGCGACTTCTTATACACTGAGTCAATTGATTAGACATATTGATGATTATGATTTGATTGTTTGTGGGAAACAAACTACAGACGGTGATACTGCACAAGTAGGGCCTGAAATTGCTGAATTTTTAGGTATTCCTCACGTCCCTTATATCAAACAAATCGTTGAGGTTAAAAAGGATTCAGTGATCGTTATTAGTGGGTATGATTTATATGATGAGAAAATCGAAGTGAAATTTCCTTGTTTGATTACAGTTGAAAAAGATAGTTATGTACCTAGACTTCCGTCGTTTAGACGAAAGGAAAAATTTATTGGATATCAAATTCCCATGATCTCATTAAAACATCTAGAAGATCAAGATCCTGAGCATTATGGATTAAGTGGTTCTCCAACACAAGTTGAAGAAATATTCCCTCCAAATAAAAAGATGGCATCAAAACTTATCGAAGGATCAAGTAAAGTCTTATCAAAAGCAATGTATGATATTTTAAAAGAAAGCAAATTTGTGTAGGTGATTGTTTATGGCATATATAAAAGTAAATCAAGACAAAGTCACTAAAGAAATTGCAGATAAACTCATTGACATGTGTCCTTTTAATGCATTCGAGTATCAAGATGCATATTTATCAATTAACGCATCTTGCAGGATTTGTAAGATGTGTGTTAAAAAAGGACCTGATGGTGTATGTGAACTTATTGATAATCCAAAACCTAAAATTGATAAGAGTCTATATAACGGTATTGTTGTGTTCGTTGAACAACATCACAATGTTGCGCACCCTGTAAGTTTCGAACTCATTGGTAAAGCAAAAGAACTTGCCGAGAAAAGCAATGAAAAAGTCTATGCACTCATCATTGGTGATGATGTAGAACATATTGCTGAAGAAACATTAACTTATGGTGTTGATAAAGTATTTGTTTACGAAGATCATTCCTTTAAGGATTTTAATGTAGAACTTTATACGAATGTTGTTGAAGCGTTCTTTAATAAACATAAAAATAACGTGTTTTTATATGGTGGTACACCAATGGGAAGAAGTTTTGCTCCTAAAGTTGCAGCTAGATTAAAAACTGGTTTAACTGCAGATTGTACGATGTTAGATATGACTGAAGGTAAAGACTTACTACAAATCAGACCAGCTTTTGGTGGAAATATCATGGCTAAAATCCATACACCAAACGATCGTCCACAAATGGCAACCATTAGATATAAAATGTTTGATAAACCTGAAAAGGTAAAACCTTTTGGTGAAATTATTTATGAAAATGTAAGTGAAATTTCTAAAGAAACAACAATAAATATTTTAGACCACTATCCAAAACCTAAGGTTGATGACATCAGTGATGCCGAAGTCATTATCGCAGTAGGTCGAGCATTTAAAAAACAGAAAGACTTAGATTTGATCGAACCACTTAGAAAAAAATTAAACGCGGAAATCGCATGTACAAGACCTTTAATAGAAAATGGATGGTTCGATGCGAAAAAACAAATTGGGCTTAGCGGAAGAACGGTGAAGCCAAAATTAATTATCAATCTAGGCATTAGTGGAGCAGTACAATTTATTGAAGGTATGAAAGATAGTGAGCTTATCATTAGCGTTAATAAGGATAAACATAATAAACTATTTGATATAAGCCATTATGCAATTGTCGGTGATGTTTATGAAGTATTACCAGAACTAAATAAAATGGTAGATCAAATATTGGAGGCTAAAAGATGACCTATAAAAAAATAGATGAAAAAGACATCAAGATATTATCATCTTTTGTAGATCAAGAAAGATTCTTTGTTAAAGAAGATATTGAAAAAGATTTTTCACACGATGAACTAGGAACTGTAAGTGCATATCCTGATGTGCATATCCTGGTAACTTCAAAAGAAGAGATATCTCATATCATGGCATATGCATACGAACAAAACATTCCTGTAACAGTAAGAGGTGCAGGTACTGGTTTGGTGGGGGCATGTGTACCTATTTATGGTGGTATTTTACTTGATACATCTAGAATGAATAGAATCATTGAGTTAGATAAAACAAACTTAACTCTGAGAGTTGAACCAGGAGTTTTACTTTTAGATATTTACGAACATGTAGAAAAAGAAGGATTGTTCTACGCACCAGATCCAGGTGAAAAGACAGCAACAATTGGTGGGAATATTTCTACAAATGCTGGTGGGATGAGAGCAATCAAATATGGAGTAACTAGAGATTGGGTTCGCGGTTTAGAAGTTGTACTACCGGATGGGTCAATCGAAAAATTTGGTGGAAAAGTTGTTAAAAATTCTACTGGTTATGGATTAAAGGATTTAATCATAGGTAGCGAAGGAACGTTAGCCATCATTGTAGAAGCAACTTTAAAACTGATTCCAAAACCACTGAAGACAGTAAGCTTACTCGTACCATTTATCAATAGAGAAGATGCGATTGCAGCTGCACCTAAGTTAATTATGGAGCATGTACTTCCGGTTGCTGTAGAGTTCTTAGAAAAACAATCATTGCAATACAGCGAAGAGTTTTTAGGTAAAAAAATACCTCATAATAATTTTGAAGCTTACTTACTTTTAAGTTATGACGGTAATAATGAAAAAGCGATTGATGAAGATATTGAAAAAGCGAGTAAGCTGTGTTTAGAAAAATATAATGCCATTGATGTATTTTTAGTGGATACTGAAGAGAGAAGAAGTAGTGTTTGGAATGTAAGAGGTGGATTTTTAGAAGCCATCAAATCTTCATCAGATGCTATTGATGAATGTGATGTTGTACTCCCAAGATCTAATATTTCTGAGTTTTTAACATATGTTAGAGAATTATCAGAAGCATTAGATATTAGAATTCCTTATTTTGGTCATGTTGGTGATGGTAATCTACATATCTATTTCTGTAAAGATTCAATGGATGAAAAGATATGGAAGGAAAAAATTGATAAAGGCTTTCATTTAATGTATCAAAAAGCATTTAGTTATGGTGGTTTGGTTTCTGGTGAACATGGTATAGGTTTTGCTAAAAAATCTTATATGAAAGATTTGCTGGGCGAAAAACAACTAAAGATCATGAAAGGAATCAAAGAGAGCTTTGATCCAAAACATATCCTGAATCCTGGGAAAGTCATTTAGAATAATTATAGATACTTTCATTTTGGGTTATACTAAATAAATATGAGTTTCAAAAAAACAAATTAAATGGTATAATATAATTTGTGAAAACACTTACATGTGTAAGTGAATAAATAACCTGAGGTGATTGATATTAGTGTCATGTTAAATATGCTTAAATATAAAGAAGACTTAAGCATGGCTGAACGCGCAGTCTTAGATTATTTAATAGAGAATAAGGCTATACTAAAAGATTTTAGCGTTGAAAAAATAGCTGAGGCTGCTTATACATCTCCTGCATCTGTTGTAAGAATGTGTAAGAAATTAGGCTATAAAGGATTTAAAGATTTTAAAATCGATTTCATCCTTGCGAATGCTAAAGTTGAAGTGCCTGAAAACAAAGAATATACAGATGTTATTTTAACCAAAGATTCTCATTGTGGACAATCTGCAATAGAAAACAATATTAAAGTCTTAGAAGATACACTTAAACTATATGATGAAGAAACTGTTACTAAAGCAGCTGAAATTATCATGAGCGCAAGAAAGATTTTAATCTTTGGTAAAGGATCATCTTATTTGGTATGCAAAGACTTGGAAATGAAACTTAGAAGAATTAATAAGTTTTGTATTGCACAGGGTGAATCACATGACCAGTTGGTTGATGCAACTTTCATCAATCAAAAAGATGTAATCATCTTTATTTCAAACTCAGGAAAAACTAAAGAAATCATAAGTGCAGCGTTACTGGCAAGAGAAAACAAAGCTAAAATTATTAGCATTACAAAAATAGGCAGTTCAATGTTAGCTGATTTATCAGATGTCGTACTATATACTACATCTCTTGAAGGAGAATTTAGAAGTGCAGCAACCACTTCAAGAATTTCACAGATGTGTATGGTTGATGCATTATTTGCTAGATGTGCATATGTGGATATTGATAGGTCTGTTAGAACATTAGAAATGACGTATAAAACATTTAAAAAATTTAAACGATAAGCATCTTCTTTATAGAAGATGTTTTTTTCATGGGAGTGCTTGTTTTTTTTAAACTTGAAAAAAACAACCTAAACTGAAGCGCTTTCTTTTTTTCTATGTATTTTGAATTATAATGATAGTGGAAAGGTGTATATATGAAAAAATTGGCAATTGGATTGATGAGTGGAACATCACTTGATGGTATTGATGTTGTATTAACAGAAATATCAGGTGTATCTTTAGATACAAAAGTGAAAGTTATTTATGAGAATACTTATCCATTAAGTGAAGATGTTATCTCTCAAATCCATCAAGCAATGGATGAAAAATTATCCTCCTCAAAACTCATATCTAGTTTGAATGTTGAGCTTGGTTATGTATTTGGTCAAGCTGTTTTAGATTTTGCAAAAGACTATCAAATAGATTTGAATAACATTGATTTTATCGCATCACATGGTCAAACCATTTATCATATTGCGAAAGATGAAAAAGGAGCATATAGATCTAGTCTACAACTTGGAGAAGCGGCGATTATAGCTGATATGACGAGTACAACTGTTGTTTATAATTTTAGAAATGCTGATATCGCTAGTGGTGGTCAAGGTGCTCCACTTGTACCATATGCAGACTATATTCTATTTACTGACAAAATAATTAATAGATCGATTCATAATATTGGTGGTATAGCTAATATGACCTATTTAAAGAAAAACGGTACACTTGATGATGTGATTGCATTTGACAGCGGCCCCGGAAATATGATGATCAATGAAGCTTGTCAAGTATTATATAATTTGGAATATGATAAAGATGGAATCATCGCTTCCAAAGGAAAGCTGATTGAAAAAATGTATGATGAAATCTATCGTCATCCATATTTTAATCAAATTTATCCAAAATCTACAGGCAGAGAAATATTTGGATCAGAATATACATTAAAAATGATTAAGAAGTATAAAGCATACCCTAAAGAAGATATTATTCAAACGTTATCTATGATTACTGTTGATTCTATCGTTGATAGTTATCATAAACTCATTCAAGCTCCAGTGGATGAACTTGTTTTATGTGGTGGTGGAGCATACAATCACTTTATAAGAAACGAAATAGCAAAAAAAATGCCAGACACAAAAGTCATCATGCTTGAAGATTTAGGATATAGCAGTTCCTATAAAGAAGCATTAGCATTTGTTATTTTGGCGAACCAAACATTACACAAACTTCCATCAAATGTGAAATCAGCAACTGGTGCAAAAACATATAAAATATTAGGACAAATTCAATACGTCTAATTCATAAATTAACGAAAGCTAGGTAAACCAAGATGAACCAAGATAAAAAAATAGTTATTTTAGGTGGTGCATCGCCGTACATACCTCAACTTATTGCTAAGATTGTTGAGTACAAAATCCATGAAACTATATCAGAAATATGGCTTGTTGATGATGAAGACCAGCATGATTATTTATTAAGTGTTCATGATTTTTCCAACAAAATACTTAAATACTATCAAAGTGATATCAAGTTGTTTGCATCTACAGAGATGCTAGAATCTTTAAAAGATGCCGATTATGTCTTGTCATGTATTGGATTATATGTAGATTCATCGGATTTAAGTGATGAAAAATTGCTATGTGAAAATGATCTTTTCTCATCTGATCTATACGGTATGAAAAGTATCTTTAAAGCGATTAAAACAATACCTAAAATATATCAAGCAATTGAGATGATGAATACTGCTTGTGAAAATGCATGGTTTATTAATTTATCGCAACCGATGGGAATTATAAGTGAATCCGTATTTAGATATGCAGAAATTGAAAAATACATAGGTATCTCAAATGTTCCTGAAGATATGAATGAATGTTTTGCAAAAGCATTACATGTGAAAACCAATCAACTCATTACATATGCTGCTGGAGTTAATCCATTAACATATATTACCAGTGTATTTCAAAAACAAAAAGATAGACTACATGAATTGTTAGACATTATAAACCGAGCAGAAGAGTTCTGTTTTTGGTCAAATACATTTTTGAATGATTTAGGTGTCTTTCCGAGTGTTGATTTAAAGATGCTTTATTATCATGACGATGAAAAACAAACATTTTTAAAGAAGTGTCGTCAAAACAAATCACCTATGACAATGAAAAAAGCATTTGAAACGAATCTTTACAAAATGTTCCAAAAATCATCAATTGAAGAAGTGTTAAAAACTTATCAATCATCTGATTTTGAAATATACAGCAGTAAAGCTGCAAAACTATTAAATGCACTGATTAAAGATAAAAGGGATTATCAAATCATAAACACAATCAATAATGGGCATGTTGAAGATTTAGAAGAAGGTTGTGCTGTTGAAGTTACCGCTAGAATCACAAAAGATGGTCCAATACCTGTTCATGTTTCTAGATTACCGCTTCAAATAAAAGGATTATTGCAACATCAAAAAGCATTTGAGCAACTCTTATCTGATGCTATCTATTTGAAAGACTTGGATAAAGTTTCTCTTGCGATTAAATCACACCCTTTAATGTTCAATATTAGAGAAGTTGATATTATATTTCAATCGTATCGATTATTAAATGAAAAACGACTCACATACTATCATAAGGAGTAAAAAATGAAATTATTTAAGTATAAACATCCAGAAGAACCAATTTATCATTACAACACAAAAGATCATATCATCATTCCAGATACATATAAAGATAAATCTTTTAAAGCACTATGGGTATCAAATGTTCTAAACATAGATATGCCAACGACTCAAGATATTGAACTGTACAAAAAGAAAGTTTATGAAATATTTGAAACGTGCAACGCTTATCAAATGAACGCAATTATTTTTCAAGTTAGAACAACTAATGATGCATTTTATGAATCCCAACTTAATCCATACAGTCGATTTTTAACTGGAAAAGAAGGAGAAAGACCTCCTTTTGATGTTTTAAAATGGATTATTGAAGAAGCTAGAAAGCATCATATTGAGTTTCATGCGTGGATGAATCCATATAGAGTTTCTATGAAAACAGGTTTATCAAAAACAGAGTATTTAGATACTTGTGATGATTTAAACTTTGCGAAAAAGCATCCTGAAATGCTGGTCACCGATCACCGAGGACAATTAATATTGAATCCTGCAAGAACTGAAGTTAAAGATTTTATTATCGAAACTATTTTAGAACTTATTCAAAATTATGATGTTGATGGCATTCATTTTGATGATTATTTTTATCCTTACGGTGGATTAATCGATGAAGATAACGATTTAAAAGAATATGAACAAAGAGAAATCCAAACACAAACTTTAGACGACTTTAGAAGAGAACAAGTAACTGAAGTCATCAAGCGTGTATATGACCATATAAAAAAAGAAAACCCTAAACTAAGATTTGGTGTTTCTCCATTTGGCATTTGGAGAAATAAAACCGAAGAACACCATGGGTCAAATACTGATCCAAAATGCAGTCAAAGTTATAGCAACGAATATGCAGATAGTTATGACTGGGTCAAAAAAGGATATATAGATTATATTGTTCCGCAGATTTATTGGGAGTTAGGTCATGAAATTGCGCCATTTGCGGATATCGTAGACTTTTGGGTAGATGCTGTTAAGGATACTGATGTAGATTTATATGTCGGACATGGTGCTTATCGTTTAGGTAATGAGGGTGAGTTTGAAAACCCTAATGAGATCATTAATCAAGTTAAATATGTTTCACAATATAAAGAAGTTAAAGGTCATGTCTTTTTCACTTATCACACTTTCATAGATGAAGGTAAAACAGAAGAAGGCATGAAAAGATTAAAGAAATTATTTCAGGGAGGAAGGTCAACATGAAGAAAATCATATTATTTATATTTGCAATCATACTTCTAGGATCTTTGGGTATGTCTATTTCAACACAAGCCGATGGACCACTTGAAGTTTTACAAATAAATGGAGACAATGTTTATCATTATGGTACATCTAATCCAGTGATGACTCCACAAACATATGTAGAAAGAACAAGTGAGTTTAGAGGTGTGTGGGTTGCTACAGTATACAATCTTAATTTCCCATTACACACAAGTGAAACTCAATATAAAGCAGCATTTGATGCATTACTAGATGATGTTGAAGATAATAATCTAAACGCTATCTTGTTTCAAGTAAGACCTAGAAATGATGCATTTTATCAAAGTGCTTACGCACCTTTTAGTAGATATTTAGCAGGTTCTGAAGGACAAGATCCAGGATGGGATGCAATGGCTTATATGGTTTCTGCAGCTCATGCAAGAGGCATTGAGTTTCATGCATGGATGAATCCTTATCGTGTAACAACATCAAGTGCTGAAGCATTAAACGACTTAGCACCAAACAATTTCGCGAGAATGAATCCAAATTTAGTCATTCAAGACAATGATGGAAAATATATCTTAAATCCAGGTGAACCAGCTGTTGTGGATTATATTAAGAATGTCGTCTCAGAAATCATGGATTTATATGATGTTGATGGTATTCATTTTGATGATTATTTTTATCCATATGGTGGATTACCTTCAGGAGAAGATCAAGATGCTTATAACACTTATAAGCTCACCAATGAAACACTCTCAGATTTTAGACGAAGAAGTGTAAACAATGCTATCTCTGGAGTAAAATCAGTCATTGATACACATAATACAGATAGCAATAAAGATGTTAGATTTGGTGTTTCACCGATCGGATTATGGAAAGTTGGAGAACCTGATGGGGCAAACGTTGCTTCAGGTTCAATCCAAAGTTATTATAGTCAGTATGCAGATTCAAAGAAATGGGTTGATGAAGGATGGGTTCATTACATCAATCCACAGATATATTGGAATTTAGAACATTCATTGGCACCTTATGCTGATGTGGTAGATTGGTGGGCTGAAACAGTACGTGGCACTGGTGTAGACTTGATCATTGGTCACGGAATATATCGAACAGAGTATCCTACAGTTGAGTTCTATGAACAAATCAAATATAATCAGAAACATCCGGAGATTAAAGGCTCTATGTTATATAGTGCAAATTTTTTGAATACTACACATATGAACTTAGTGACCACTAATTTATGGACGACAAAACCTTTAAACACATGGCAAACGAGTACTGTAGATGCACCAACAATAAGTCTAGATGGAACTTTAGATGGTGGAGTATATAGAACAGAAGTTGAAGTCACACTCTCATCAACACACGATATTTACTATCACACTGGTGATGGCATTTGGCAGTTATACACTGCGCCATTTATAATTAATGAACAAGGAGAACATACAGTTTACTATAAAGCTATCGATAGTTTAGCTCAAGAAAGTTTAGTTCAAGCACGTAGCTTTGAAATAGAAAAACAAAATTTAGACGTACCTACATTGACTATTAACGGTGAAATGATTGGAGATGCATATGTCGTAGGATCTACAGTCACGCTTGCATCTGATGTAAATCCTATATGGGTTGCAATCAACAAAGGAAGTGTGGGCGAATGGAATCTATATGAAGGTCCGATCACTTTGGATCAAGCAGGTACATATTTCTTTAGGGTCAAAACGATTGATTCAGAAGGCATTGAGTCTGAGATATATACACAAAGCATAGCGGTAACTCTAGAATCTTATCCTGATCCTGTGATTTCAATTGATGGTGTTGGTAGAGATCCATATTATCAACATGCTGAAATTTCATTTACAAGTGATGCTGATTCTATATCATATCAAATCAATAGTGGCGGTTGGCATACGTATACAGCACCATTTACATTAGATGTTGAAGGTACTTATACGATTGTATTTAGAAATGATGATGCGACTATGAATGAAGTCACTAAAGAAATCATCATTGACCAAACACCTCCAGAAGATCCACTTCTAACAATTACTGGTGAAAAAGAGGATATATATTACATTGAAGAAACATTAGTCGATTTGTCAAGTACAAATGGCACTGATGAGATTTTTTATCGACTACACAATGGTAAAACTTGGTCAAGTTGGAATTTATATAGTGAAACACTTATTTTAGCTTTAAACGCAACATATACATTAGAATATTATGCTCAAGATGAAGCATTGAATGTATCAGAGACAATCTCTGAACGCATAAGATTAAATATACCACCAAGTGAAACCAATAGATTTGTGATTCGTGATGGTGAGTATGTAAATTACTATCAAACCAATACACCAGTTGAACTACCAACAACATATACAGAAAAAGATGCAGAAGTTAGAGCTGTTTGGGTAGCAACTGTAAGTAATATTGATATTGGCATGCATTATGGCGAAGATAGTTATAAAAATGAAATCATAACGATGTTAGATCGATTAGAAGAGCTTAACTTTAATGTGATGTTTTTCCAAGTTCGACCAATGAATGATGCATTTTATGATAGCGATTATGCACCATGGAGTAGATATATTATGGGAGCTGAAGGTATAGACCCGGGCTGGGATATATTCCAATTCATTTTGGATGAAGCTCATCATAGAGGTATAGAAGTACATGCATGGTTGAATCCATATCGTGTATCTACTGGAACGGCAGATAAACAAACTCAGCTAGATGCACTTCATGACGAGAATTTTGCAAAACAAAATCCTGATTTAGTCATTCAAGATAGTCAAGGGAAACTCATACTAAATCCTGGAGAACCACGTGTAAGATCTTACATCATTAATGTAGTGAACGAGTTAATGTCTAAATATGATGTTGACGGCATTCATTTTGATGATTATTTCTATAGTTATAGCGGTATGTCTGATTCACAAGATGCAGAAACGTATAACGACACAAAATTAACTGGTGAATCTCTTGATGATTGGCGCAGAAGAAATGTTGATATGTTAATCGAAAATCTTCATATTACTATCAACAACTGGAACAGAAATAGAGATAGAACAGTTGAATTTGGTATCAGTCCATTTGGTATTTGGCTATCAGGTGGAGCATTTGGATCAAATACAAGTCCATATGCACTTCAAAGTTATAGTGATCAATATGCAGACACAAGAAAATGGGTGATGGAAGGTTGGTTAGATTACATCATGCCACAACTTTATTGGGAGTTTGATCATGGAGCTGCGCCGTTTGCTGATCTTGTAGATTGGTGGGCACAGTTAACTGAAGCACATGGAGTTGATCTCATTATTGGTCATGGATTTTACCGATATGCTGATGGAAGTTGGGATAATCCGAATGAGATTACTGAACAATTAAGATACATATCTAAGTACGACAGTGTTGTTGGTAGTTCATTCTTCTCTTATAAAACATTAAATAGTTTTAATAACAATGTCGTTCAAGCATTAGAAAGAATTCAAGAACATTATTGGACAAAGTATGCAACATTCCCTTGGGAAAGCGACGTTGTTAAGGTTATTGAAGTTCCAACAATAGATGTTGTAGGTGATATGGTTGTCGATCATGTTTATGAAACTGATGCAACAATAAACTTTACATCAGAGTATGATGTTTATTATAAGATTGACAACGCTAGTTGGACGTTATATACCGAAGCTATTACCATCGATGAAATAGGAAATTATACAATTTTATATAAAGCAGTAGATGAAGATGGTTTTGAAAGTTTGATAGAAACCATTAATCTTGAAATTGTAAATGCAGTGACTTCGCCAACATATAGTATTACTGGTACGTTGATTAGCGGTAGTAAATATGAAGATAGTGTAACTTTAACCTTATCATCAAATGATGCGATATATTATAAGATCAACAACGGACAATGGACATTATATGATGAACGTATAGTTGTTGATGAGGCCGGCACATACGAAATCAGTTTTAAAGCGATTGGAGCTTATGATGTAGAAAGTTTTGTTAGCACAATTTCTTTTGAAGTTGTGAGTACAACGTGTGAAGATGGTTTTGAATATATCGATGGAACATGTGTTGCTATAGAAGAGCCTACACCAAAAAAAGGGTGTGGATCAGCGATTACAGGTTCTAGTGCAATATTTATGACATTCAGCTTTATTTTAGGTGGATCAGCATTGTTCTTCATAAGAAAAAAACAAGCAAATCATATCAAGTAATTTAAAAAAGAAGGTTTGGAAATGATCATAAATAATATTAATAATATACTAAAGGAAGGTGTTTTAAAAAAACACTTTCCTGGAGTGCATTTTGGATATGTCGAAAAAAATCAAATACCCAAAAGCGATTATGTTGGATATAAACAACTCTACCCTTCAGAGGTAAAACTAAAGGGTGATGAAATCTATGATGTTGCATCACTAACTAAGGTTGTTTCAACAACGACATTAATCATGAAACTTATTGAAGAAAGCAAATTGACCTTAGATACAAAAGTCAATGAAATCATCGATTACTATCCAATTTCAGAAACTAATGTTTATGACTTACTTACACATTCATCAGGACTTCCAGCGGATATTCCAAGAGCAAACACTTTAAGAGATAGAGAAGATGTTGAAAATAAAATTAAAAGTGTTAAACTGAAGGTGAATAAAGGTGAATATATTATATACTCGGATATCGGATTTATTTTGCTTGGGTTTATGATTGAAAAAATCACTGGAAAAACTTTACATGAATACAGTCAAGAAATCATTTTTAAACCTTTAGGTATGAAAGATACATCATATCAACCAAATGGTTATAGATGTGCACCAACAGAATTTAGAGATGATGAAGTCTATAAAGGATTTTTAAAGGGTCTTGTCCACGATGAAAAAGCTTTTGCGATTGGTGGTGCAGGACACGCTGGATTATTTTCAACAGTTAATGACTTAAATATTTTCATAAAAAGTATATTAGAAAATAGATTTGTGTTAAAAAAAGAGAATGTTGATTTATTATTCAAAGTTCAAAAAGAGTTGCCATCTTTGAATGGGAACATCTTAAAAAGGGCTTTAGGATGGGATAAACCAACTAAAGGTGGATCATCATCAGATATGTCTGATTTTGATCAAACGATTTTACATACAGGTTTTACCGGATGTAATATGTTCATCGATAGAAAACATGAGATAGGTTTTGTCATGTTATCAAATGCAGTGCATCCGAAGCGAGAACTTAATGAAATTATTGGTTATAGAAAACATATTGCTCAAAAAATATATGAGTATAGGGAGGAAAATAAACATGCATAAGAAAATTGCGTACATATGGATGGCACTTATTTTATCAGTTAGTCTATTTGCGTGTGTGGAAGAGGATATTACAATATCTATCCCGGATCAAGAGATTACACTGAAAGAGGGAGACACCTATCAAATTGATGCATTAAGTAATGATGAAACATTAACATACTTATCCAGTAATGAAGATGTTTTAACTGTTAGTGATTCAGGACTTATAGAAGCATTAAGCCCAGGAGAGGTTACAGTAAGTATTACGTCTACTATAAACCCAGAGGTTCAAGTAACGCTTGCTGTGATTGTTGAAAAGGATGTTGTTTTAGAGTCAGCTCAAACATCTTATACACTAAAAGTAGGAGAAACAATAGCTATCGAAATAACAAGCAATGATACATATGTTTGTGATGATAAAAATGATCCTACATTTGATGTTGATAATGATTGTAATGTCACTGGAATCGAAGAAGGTGAAGGAACACTTACAGTTACATCTGTAACAGATCCAACGGTATCTATAGAGATTACAATTATCGTTCGAAAAATCATCACCTTAGAAGTAGAACAAGATTATTATGAAATGTGGGTTGGTATGACTGAAGACATTCCGTTTACTTCTAATGATGATGTGTATTTTGAAGTTGAAGATGATACAATTCTAACAGTTTCAGCAACTGGTGAAATCACCGGACTTAAAAATGGAACAACAACAATTGAAGTGATTTCAAGTTATGATGACGAAGTCAGAGAAGAAATTACAGTTAGAGTATTTAATGAAGCTGAAACCATCATTATTCAAGGACATAATAAAGTTAATATAAACACAACACAGACATTAAATGCAGAAGTCGGACCTGATGATGCTTATGAGTATGTAACATGGTCATCTAGTGATAGCGAGATCGCAACCATCAGTGAAACTGGGGTTTTAACTGCATTAAAGACTGGTATGGTAACGATTACTGCTATTTCTGATTTTGATAATAGTATTACCGATACTTTTGAAGTTGAAATCGTTAATTATTTGCTTGTTGATGAAACAAAAGTCACATCTGATACTGTTTTACATTTAGGTGTAAATTTTGAGTATGGTGTTGATTTATTCGCCAATATGAGTGATGCCCTTGAAGTAGCTGAACAAGGTGCAACTTTAATCGTATTTGCTGGGTCTTATGAAGAAGATTTTGTTGTAAGTCAAGACAATTTAACATTTATGGGTAGTGAAGGTGCTATATTATCAGGCAGTATTGAAATTGCAGCTGATCATATTCACATGAGCAACTTTAGTTTTACAGGATCAGCAACGATTATGAATCAAGCTGGTATAGGAAATTTCACTTTTATAGATAATCACGTGGATGGAGTAACCGTAGACAAATTTTTAAATCTATCTACAGTTCATGATATTCATATCGAACAAAATATATTTACAAATTTAGATGGTCATGCGATTTATATTGAAGACTATCTAAATGGTGAGATTATTGTATTTGGCAATCAAATTACAAATGTAGAACATGCAATCTCAATCATGGCAGTGTCAGATTATGATCCTTCAACAGTTGTTCAAGTTGAAAGAAATGTGATTGATCAAGTCATTAACGCGATTGAACTTCAAACAAAATCATCAATTGACATCGCTGATTATGTGAGATTTAATGAAGTTTCAAATTACACTGGATTAGCTGCAAAAGCTAATATGGATCATCATATTGATTTCACATTAAATTATTGGGGTGTAGAAACTCCTTTATATAGCGATTTTGAAAATATTACTGAACATGATTTGAGAGGGTTTTATAGTGATCCATCAGATATCGTCAGTATAGAAGATTATGATCCTAAAATCCCTGTCAAAATTATCGCAGAAGCAAATGAGTTGTTACTTGAAGTTTCAGAGGTACACACATTTCATTTTGAGGTGTTACCGATAGGATCAGATCCTGATAAAGTTAGATTGATCACATCAAATCCAGAAGTAGTTTTCTTTAAGTCATATGGTGTCATTATCGCTTTAAAAAGTGGTTTTTCAGATGTTACATTAAGATTAGGTAGTGATTTTTCTATCAACACAATTGTTAGTGTTGAAGTAACAACAGATCCTGGGGTAGAGGTTTCACCATCTACGACATCACAACAACTCATTGTTGGTGATATATTAACACTAGATACACTCGTATTTCCGGTTCAAATTTCAGATGAACCAGTGTTATTTGAATCATTGAATCCTGATGTTGCTACGATCAATCAATTTGGTGAAGTTTCTTCACATAGTGCAGGTCAAGTAACATTCGTAGTTACACTTGCTAATCACCCTGATGTTCAAACAGAATACACATTAACATTCCATAATCAGTTATTAGAATCTGATCTATTAGATGTGTTAACCACAGGACAAATCAGCTATACAACACCTCATAAATGGTTAGTTTATGGAGTGACACATAACTATATGGATTTCAAGTACGAGAGTGTATCAAGATTTTACTTTGATGAACTAGATATTAACACCTCAAAGATGATACCAATCGGAGTAAATAGACCTGGCATCAAAAAATCTGATCCTCTAGATCACATGCCTAGATATAACGATGAAAATGTTTATTATGTAACGATTCACGAAACCGCAAATACAAGTCCAGGACAAGGTGCTTTAGCACACGCTAATTATTTATACAATGGCGCAATCAACAGTAATGTCTTTGTTTCATGGCATTATACTATGGATGATAAAGACGTATATCAACATGTTCCTTTAGATGAAATAGCTTATCATGCTGGAGATGGTAGTAGAGTAGCCGGTGTCGTTTGGGGAACAAATAACGAACTCATCGGTGGCGGAAATAGAAATAGTATTGGTATTGAAACATCAGTTGCTCAAGATGGAGATAACTATAGAGTATGGCAAAGAACTGCTAAATTATCAGCACAACTTTTAGTTGATTACAATTTACCAGTTGATCATATGAAATACCATAATCACTTTAGTGGAAAAATGTGTCCACAATCTATGCTTAGAGGTGGACTAACACCATTATTTGAAGAACTGCTTGCACATGAGTATTTAATTGCTTCAACATTCCAAGGCGCACAAATCAGCATGGTTAGTGATTACCCCGAATACTTAGACAATACGGGTAGAATTATTCAAATGCCAGAAAGAGCTATGACTGTTTCATATACGATTACAGTTACAGTGGACGGTGTAGAATCATCAAGAGTGTTCTATTCATATTTACCTGGAACTATAAGATAATATTGAAAAAAATATTCAAGATATGCAAAAATAAGGCTTTACTAATGTAAATGCTAGCACAGCGTTGACAGCGTTTTCATTAAGATATAAAATGATGTTGAAAGTTTAATTATAAAATAGGAGGAAAATAAATGAAAAAAATTGTAGTATTTTTATTACTAGGTTTTGCTTCATTTCTGCTATTAGCGGGAAGCCGTGCATATGCAGAAGATGAAATTATTGATTTGTATCCATATGACCAACCTGGATGTTTGACAACATCAGATTCATGTTTAGGTACAAGAGTGGGTACAGCTAACTGGACGTTTACTTATGGTGGACATAGATATCATTCAGTAAGAGGTTCAGTGAGATATGTATCTGATTTTAGTGATGATGATAGCAATGGTAATTTTACAATGCTAGAAATGACTGGTATTTCTTGGTCATCATTCGGTTCTACAATCATAAACAATACAGCTGAAACTGCTGAGTTAAAGGTGGATAGTGGAGATAAGAACAGAATGGACTTATACTCAGGTGCTAGACATGATGTATTCTTACATTTTGATGAAAATGGTGTTCTTCAAATGTATGAAGATGCTGTAAACACTTATTACATTCATAACGATGGTACAGAAGTTGCTCCTGATTGGAGATTAGCTACTCAAACAGAAATAGATGCTTATGATGCTGCTTCTGATCCAGCTACAGAAACACCTAACACTGTTGTAGATAACATCAGAATGAAGTTAGATGATACAGATAGTGATGGCTATGTATTAGAAAGACTTAAGTTTGTTGAAATGATCGCAGATGGAGTTGACATAGCTTTAGATCCTGAAAGTGCTTGGTCAAGTGTAATTGATAGCAACCCAGTTGACATTATCTTACCTTCAGGATGGACAGTCATGAGTTTTGCTTACCTAGATAGAACTGGTAATGCTAAAAATTTAGATTTCATTAAGGCTCTTCCAGCAATTATGACTAGTGAAACAGTAGATCCAATGGTTTCTGAATATACTCACCAACCAGCTGCATTTGATGGCTTAACTGATTTAGATGACGATGCTGTTACACCAGGTGTAAACATTGTTGTAGAATACAATGGAACATTTGATTTATCAAATACAGTTTCAGTTGAATGGTTAGATATGTTAGATGATACAGGCGCAATCATTAACAACGAAGAAAAACTTGATTATGTAGTTGATATCGTTAGAGATGAAGTTGTTCTAGAAACAATTAACTTCACTTATGATAGTGGTACAGATGCTTATACACCTAGTGCTGCTGTAACAACTGTTGATGCAAGTGAATTCGGTGCTGGTTATCAAGCGATTTATCAAGCTGTAACTCCAGAAGGCGATGAAACAGAAGTAGTTGTTGACGTTGTTATTGGTGTTATGCCTCCAAGATTTGCTGGCGTTGAAGATCGATTCATCAATCAAAGTATTGCTATTGATTTATTAGAAGGTATTACTGCTGATGATGGTTATGGAAATGATAAAACATCTTCTATCGAAGTTACACATCCTGCAGAATTAAATGTTTATAACCCATTCCCAGGTGAATATCAAATTGACTTAGAATTTACGCATAACGTATTTATTCCTGGTATTCAAACTGCTGTAACTATTAATGGTGAAGTTATTGATTTAGATCCAGAGTTAGATGTGAATAGAGATATTGCAACTAACCTTCATGCTGCACCAATGGTGTTTACTGATGCTGAAATTTTCCGTGGTATTGGATCAGGTTGGGGATCAGTAATAGTTAAAGTTGCTGCTGATGGAACTATGATGGAAAGATATGATAGATATAACTGGGAACATACAACATCAACAGGAACTGTTGTAGGTAGTTTAGAATTATTTACTGCATGGCAAGCAGCTATGACTTTAGAAGAAGGCGAATTCATCGTTACTGCTCATGGTTCAGTTGAAGCTCCAAGATTAAGAGCTGCCAATTTAGCATTTGGTGATCCAATCACTTTTGAGCCAGGTACAGATGATTTCAGTTATGACATCGTTACAACTGACAGCTATATCTTAACAGTTGATGATATGACAGCTCCAATTTTAATGGTTGTTAATCAAAACTATTCAATTTATGCTGGTGAATATTCAAACGTAAATAACGCTATCTTAGCTAACGTTGTTGCTTATGACTTCACTGATGCTCAAGATGACTTAGTTATGTATGTTTCTAACAATGGTGGATTAAATGTGACTACTCCAGGTACTTACACAGTTGAAGTAACTGTAGAAGATGCTGCAGGTCATACAGATGTTCAATCATTTAACGTAGTCGTTAAAGAAGCTATGCTTACTGAAGCAGATGTAGAAGCGTTAATTGAAGAAAACACTTTATCATCAGCAGATGTTATAACATTAATTGAAGCGAACGTACTTGCAGAAGCTGACGTATTAGCATTAATTGAAGCAAACGTTCTTTCTGAAGAAGACGTTCAAGATTTAATTGACGCTGGCGTTATTACAGAAGCTCAAATTCAAGCATTGATTGATGCATCACTTCCAGAAGATACTGGTTGTGGATCTGCAATCACTGGTACAAGTGCAATCTTTGTTACATTTAGTTTAATACTTGGTGCTGCTGCTATATTCTTTATTAGAAAAAGAGGATAAGCAAAATAATTAACTTAATCATTAGATAAACAATCTATAAAAAAGTGCCCGATAATTTATATCGGGCGCTTTATCTATCAAGAGTTTATTTTTCACGTGATGTAAACGCTTTGAAAATTATTTTTCATATTTGAAAATATGGCTGTTTAGCCTATAAATGATGGGCAAAAAATAGTATAATTAACATGTAAATAGAGTTTGAAAAAATAAATAAATTATAATAATGAAAAGAGAGGTTATGAAATGAAAAAAGTATTTAGTTTATTACTAATATTAGCTTTTGCATTTGGGCTTGTTGCTTGTGGTGATCCTGAAGATCCAGTAGATCCAACTGATACAGCGTCAATTCTTGGTGCAACTGATATTACAATAGAATTTGAATCAGATTTTGATCCACTAGATGGCATAACAGCAACTGACAGAGTTGATGGAGATATTACTTCAGCAATCACAGTTACTGGTGAAGTGGACACAAATACGCCTGGTACATATACACTAACTTACAAAGTTACTGGTAGTGATGGCAATGAAGTTACTGTAACTAGAGAAGTCACTGTAAATCCAGACCCTAATGCTACAGCTTCATTTGCTGGAGTTGCAAATAAAACAATTGCATTTGGTTCTGTATTCAATCCACTTGAAGGTGTTACAGCTACAGATACTGTAAATGGAGATATCACTTCAACAATTACAGTTACAGGAGCAGTAGACACAAGTACACCAGGAACTTATACACTTACTTATACAGTTGTAGATAGCAATGGAAAAGAAGTAAAAGCAACTAGACAAATCGTAGTTGAAGAAGATAATCAAGTTGCTGATCCAACTGAAATCGTGATTATGCATGGTGCACCTTATGAAGTTGACCCATTCCACCCAGATTTTAGTGGTACTGAACAACAAGCTAGACAAGCTAGACAAAGAGCTGTTGAAGAAGAATTAAACGTAATTGTTAAATATCAAGCTTATCCAGCGAGTGCTGCATGGGGCCCTTCAAGAGTTACAGCAATTATTAATGCTTCTGTTGCTGGAGATCCACTTGCAGATATATACTGGACAACAAGTGACTGGATTCAACAATTAGCTGATGGAAATGCAATTGTTCCTGTTGACCAATACATGAGTACACATGGCGCAAATATTCACGAAGACTTTATTGAAGTTGGTTCATATATGAATCATGTATATGGTTTTGGTGCTAACAATTTAACCGTTGATGTTGGCTTATATTATAACGCTGATTTAGTCGCAAGTTTAGGTGTTGAAAATCCTTCTCAATTATATTTAGATGGATTATGGACATGGGATAGATTTGAAGCATGGGCAACTGAAGTGCAAACTGCACTATCTGCTCAAGGCGAAGATTTATATGCTTTAGGTGGCGTACCAAGTGCTTATGCAGAATCAATGGTACCACTTAATGGCGGTAGTTTAATTAATGCAACAACTGGTAGAGTATCGTTTGCTCAAACACCAGCATTAGAAACTTATACATTCTTAAGTGATTTATGGACTCAAGGTTTATTTGAACCATCAGGACAATATGATGCAGGTTCACCATTATGGCAAACTGGTAAAGTTGCTATGCATCCAGGTAGTTTATGGTTTGTAACTGCTGATAATAGATGGGGTGGATTAGCATTTGAACTAGGATTTGTTCCTTATCCAATGTCAGACGCATTTAAGACTAGTGGTGGAGAGTATGTATCACCAGTATCTGGTGTTGCCGTTTATAACATTGCTAGTGGTATGACTCCAGAAAAAGAAGAATTAGTATTCCAAGTTTGGAACGAACTTCAACTATGGAAGACTGAACAAGAATTAAAAGATGAGTTTGAACTTACATTGTTGACTAAGTTTGATGATGAATTATATGTTGAAGCTTACTTAGCTATTTATGACAAGATATATTTAGAACTAATTAATGCAATTGGTATTAGTGCTTATGGTGAAAACGGATGGCGTTCTAATATTAATGCAGGTATTAGAGAAGGTACTGCAAGAACAAACATGGATCGTATTAAACCGATTTATGAAACTGCTTTAGAGGATTATTTAACCTGATATAAAAAAAATGAAGTCAATCCCCCTTTATCATAAAGGGGGATATTTCAAAGGAGTGGATTGTAATGAAAAAATTTCTTATTATAACATTATCGATTGTGTTGTTAGTGACGGTGTATGCAATTATTGATAGTCTCGTGGCTAGAGCACAAAAGAACTATTTGGATTATAATAGAGAACCTGTAAGTGAGGTGGATCCTTCAGTGCTTGGCGAATATGATGCTGAAGCTTATTTCAGTTATGTTTCCAATAAACCTCAAGACTATCCTGAAAATAAAATCATTACAATTAATGCTTCTAGCTATTCAAGTATTGAAGGCGAACAAGAAATATTAGATGTATATGAAGGTGTCTCAAGTCCACTTTTAACAAAAGAGAGTGGTTCAGTAACATGGAATGTTGAAGTTGCTGAAGCGGGTTTTTATAATATTAAAGTAAATTATTTCCCATATGAAGGGAAAAGTTCATCAGTTGAACGTACAATTTATATCAATGGTGAAGTTCCATTTACAGGAGCAAGTAACATTGTTTTTCATCGTCTGTGGGCATCTGAGGGACAACCTGAAGTGGATATTCATGGTAATGATATTAGACCAAGTCAAATTGAAACACCATTTTGGACAAATGATTTTGTTAAAGACTCTATAGGGTATGTCAATGAACCGTATCAATTTTATTTCGAAGAAGGCACAAATAGTATCACTATAGAATCTGTAAGAGAACCATTGTTAATTGATACAATCGAACTTCTATCTGTGAAGCAAATTAAATCTTATGAAGAAGTATATGAAATGTATCAAGATATGAACTATCAAGTGATTAACCAAGAGAACATAATGATTCAAGCAGAAGATGTATCTTATACATCATCACCAACCTTATATCCATTAAACGATCGTACGAGTCCACTGACGATGCCGAGTCATCCTTCATTGATTAAGTTAAACACAATCGGTGGAGCTAATTGGAGAGTCTCTGGAGATCAAATGACATGGACAATAGATGTTGAAACATCAGGGTTATATGCAATAAGTATGAGAGTTAAACAAAAACTTGCCTCTGGTATGAATGTTAGTAGAAATATCTACATCGATGGTGAAATTCCATTTGCAGAAATGGAAAATTATCAATTTCCATTTTCAAACGATTGGCGCATTCAAACCATTGGTACATTGGAAGAACCATATTTATTTTATTTAGAAGCAGGAACTCATGAACTTTCAATGGAAGTGTCACTTGGAGAATATGGTCCTTTAATCGCACAAATTCAAAACTCAATTAACAATTTAAATAAACTATATAGAGAAATCTTAGTATATACAGGACCCGAACCAGATCCATATCGTGATTATGAGTTAGTCACAAGAGTTGATCGTTTGGTCGAAAGATTGGATAACGAAAGAGTTAATTTATCTAATATAAGACAAAGAATCATTGAAATTTCTGGATCAAAAAGCGAGAAAACAGGTATCTTAGATACAGTGATTTTACAGCTTGATGATTTTGTAGAAAAACCAAGAGAAATTCATAAAAATTTATCTACATATAGTGCAAATATATCTTCACTGGGTACGTTAGTTATTTTACTATCTGAACAACCTTTAGAAATTGATTATTTTGTACTCCACGCACCTGATGCAAAACTTCCACAGAATAAAGCATCATGGTTCAAACGAACTATCTTTAGCATACAGTCATTTTTCGCAAGTTTCACTACTGATTACACCGCAATTGGACAAACAGATACAGGTGAAATCAACGAAACCATCGAAGTTTGGTTATCTGTAGGTAAGGATCAAGCAAACATTTTGAGAAAACTCATTGATGAATCATTTACATCAGAAACTGGCATACAAGTTGATTTAAAACTTGTAAACGGTGCAGTTCTACTACCGGCTACTCTAGCAGGTGAAGGACCTGATGTTGCAATGGGTGTTACATATAATATTCCAGTGAATTATGCGATGAGAAACGCAGTTTATGATTTGTCTAAGTTTGCTGATTTTGCAGATGTCAAAGATCGTTTTATGGATAGTTCAATGGTAGGCTTTGAGCATGAAGGTGGTTATTATGCTCTACCTGAACAACAAATTTTCTTAATGATGTTCTATAGAACGGATATTTTTGAAGAGATTGAATTAGAAGTTCCACAAACATGGGATGACGTGATTTCAATGATTCCAGATCTTCAAAAACATAATTTAGAGTTTTACTTGCCAGTTCCAATTACTCAAGGTAATATTGTTAACTTACCTTCAAACCCAATCTTTTCCACTATGTTCTATCAAAATGATGGAGAATTCTATATTAATGGTAATACAGAAAGTGGATTTAATGAAGGTATGGGACCTGAAGTTTTTGAAACATGGACAAGATTTTATACAGATTATTCATTCCCTGTAGAAGCAAACTTCGTAAATAGATTTAGAAGTGGGCAAATGCCTATTGGGGTTACATATTACAATATTTACAATACTTTAAGTGTGTTTGCACCTGAAATTAGAGGTAAATGGGATTTTTCATCAGTTCCAGGTACAGAATATATCGATGAGTTTGGACAATCACAAATCAGAAGAGAAACTGTATCAACGAACACAGGTGTTATGATTATGGATCAATCTTCTAAAAAAGATGCTTCATGGGAATATTTAAAATGGTGGACAAGCACAGAAGTGCAAGTTCAATTTGGACGTGAAATGGAAGGTATCTTAGGAGCAGCAGCAAGATATCCAACAGCTAATGTCGATGCACTTGCTCAGCTACCTTGGACAGTTGAAGAATATCGAAAACTTTATGAACAATGGCAATGGGTTCGCGGTATTCCTGAAGTTCCAGGTGGATACATGACAGGTAGACATTTAGATAACGCATTTAGACTTGTTATTGATGAGTTTGCTAATCCAAGAGAAACCATTTATGATTATGTTCAAGTGATTAATGATGAGATTGAAAAGAAAAGAAGAGAATTCGGTTTAGATTAAGAAAGGAGGCATTAATATGCAATCAAAGATTGACATGAAGCTGAAAAGACAGCTTTTATGGAAAGAAGTAAAACAAAATAAGCATAATTATATATTAATGGCTCCATATGTTATCTTGTTTTTAACTTTTACGATTATACCAGTGTTTATGTCGCTGGGGATTAGTTTTACTTACTTTAATTTATTAGAAACACCAAGATTTATTGGTTTAGATAATTATGCGAAGTTATTACTTGATGATGATGTGTTCATCATCGCTTTAAAAAATACGTTAATACTTGCGGTAGTCACAGGACCTGTAAGTTATTTACTTGCGTTTGTATTTGCTTGGTTGATCAATGAACTTAAACCTAAACTAAGAGCATTTATGACTTTAATCTTTTATGCACCATCGATTTCAGGTAATGCATTTTTGATTTGGTTATTAATTTTCTCTGGGGATGTTCATGGATATGCCAATGCTATATTAATGAACTTAGGATTTATTGATAATCCGATTTTGTGGTTAAAAGATCCTGACTATATGCTAGGTGTGATCATCTTAGTACAATTATGGTTGAGTTTAGGTGTTTCTTTCTTAGCATTTATTGCAGGGCTTCAAAGTGTTGATAAAACACTATATGAAGCAGGCGCAATCGATGGTATTAGAAACCGTTGGCAAGAACTATGGTATATTACATTGCCATCAATGAAACCACAACTACTATTTGGTGCTGTGATGCAAATTACAACATCATTAGCAATTGCAGAAGTATCGATGCAACTGGTAGGTTTCCCGTCTATTCAGTATGCGGGACATACAATTGTAACCCACTTAATTGATTACGGGTCAACTCGTTTTGATTTAGGGTATGCATCAGCGATTGCAACATTATTATTCTTAATCATGATGACTGCGAATATTGTTGTTCGCTCTATCTTAAGAAAGGTGGGTGAATAATATGCAACAGATTATTGAGCAAATAAAAAACAGAAAGTATCGTAAGAAGAAAAGAATTAATCGTTCTAAAGCTGGAGATATTACACTGTTTATTGTATTATTGATATTTGGTGCATTCAGTGCATTTCCACTCATTATGACTGCGTCTAATGCATTTAAACCTCTAGATGAGTTATTCTTATTCCCACCTAGATTATTACCAAGAAATATTACATTTGACAACTTTAGAGATTTATCGGAGTTGATGAGCAATTCATGGATTCCGTTTACAAGATATTTCTTTAATACCATTTTAATTACTGTAACAGGAACTTTAGGACATGTTTTAATTGCTTCTATGGCTGCATTTCCTTTAGCTAAATATAAATTTCCTGGAAGAACAATTATTTTTACACTTGTTGTATATTCATTGATGTTCGCACCTCAAGTTACTGCTACACCTAACTATATTATTGTTTCATGGATTGGTTTAGTAGATACACCAATGGCGATTATATTTCCTGCAATAGCTTCATCATTAGGTTTATACCTTATGAAGCAATTTATGGAGCAAATTCCAATGGAGTTAATTGAAAGCGCGAAAATTGATGGCGCAAGCGAGTATCGTATTTTCTTCCAAATTGTGATGCCACTGGTTAAACCTGCGTGGTTAACACTCATCATCTTACTATTCCAAAGACTATGGATTACTGATGGTGGATCATTTATTTTTAGTGAAGAATTAAAACCTGTTAGTTATGCTTTAAGACAAATTGCACAAGGAACGATCGAACGTGCTGGTACGATTGCTGCAGTCTCTTTCATTATGATGATAGTGCCTGTAACATTCTTTATCTTCTCACAATCTAGAATTGTTGAAACGTTCAGTCATTCTGGAATGAAATAGGAGCGTGATGATATGAAATTATTTATGATATTTTCGATGTTGTTCACATTACCTATACAACTTTCTGCATTAAGATACAATTACTCATATTATGGTGATGTCATTCATTCTGCACCAGGTATGAACTTTGCAACATATTTTAATGGAAACACTATAGGAACATCCTTAACATCGCCTGAAGATATAGTGGTTTATGATGATATGATTTATATGGTTGATTCAGGAAAAAATGCATTGATTATAGTCGATGATAATTTTCAACTAGATTCAGAATACTCATTATTTACTACAAGCGCTGAGTATCAACAGCAAATGCTTGATCAAGGGTTGGAGGTTGTTACTGAAGTGACATTAAAATCACCTTATGGTGTGGATATCAATGAAACGGGTATTTATATTGCTGATAGTGGTAACTTTAGAATCGTTAAGTTAAATCACGATTTTGAAGTTGTCGGATTGTTTAGTGATATTGAAGATGCAACATTTGATGAGATCAATTTTGAACCACGAAAGATTACTGTCGATAGTTCAGAAAGAATGTATGTGGTTGCTAGAAATGTTTATGAAGGTATACTTGAACTTGATAGTGATGGTAGTTTTAATAGATATACTGGGGTAAACCCAGTGTCACTAAACCCTATCGAAATCTTTCAAAGATCAATTATGACAGAAGAACAACTTGCTCAACTTCAATTATATTTACCTACTGAATATACAAATGTTGTTATGGATGAAAAAAACTTCATCTACGCAACATCTAAACCTTCAGAAGAAAATGCTGAAAACATGATTCAGTTGATAAATCCAAAAGGCGTTGATGTGTTAAATCCAAGAGGATACCATCCACCAATGGGGGATATTCATTATATTGAAGGTATGAACAACTATGTTATTGATGGGCCAAGTGATTTAGTTGATATAGCTTATACAGATCATGGTATTTATACTGTTTTAGATCAAAAACGCTCAAGACTTTTCACATATGATAGTGAAGGTAATTTACTTTATATCAATGGGGATGAAGGTGCGCAATCAGATAAATTCTCTGAAGGTGTATCATTAGCGTATTTAGGCGATGAACTTTTAGTTTTAGATAGGAAATCTAGAACAGTCATCGTTTATCAACTTACTGATTTTGGTTCAAAAGTTAATCAAGCAATTATGCATCACACAAATGGTGAGTTTGAAAAAGCTGCTGAATTATGGGCGAAAGTATTAGTGCTAAATACAAATTATGAAATTGCTTATAATGGTATCGGTAAATATTATTTACGAGAAGGTGAATATAAAACAGCTGTTGAATACTTCAATTTAGGGCATGATCGCTACTATTATTCAAAAGCTTATCAAGCATATCGAAACGAGATTTTAAAAGCTAATTTTGGATGGATTGCTGGTGGTATTGTATTAACAGCAGGCTTGTTCATAGGCTTTAAGATCAGATCAACATACAAAAAGGGAGGTAGCATACTATATGAAGACTAAACTTAAACGTATTTGGTTTGATTTTATCAAGTTTCCAAAGTACATCATGCTACATCCATTTGATGGATATGATGAATTTAAGAGATATAAAAAAGGCAAGATGAGTGTTGCATTAATTTTTATCGCACTTTATGCATTTTTCAGAATATTCACTTATCAAAACGAAGGTTTTTTGATTAACGAGAGAAATCCGTTAATGCTTAATAGCCTTCAAGAAATATTCTCTGTGGTATTGTTGTTGGGCTTATTTACAATCGGTAATTGGTCAGTAACAACACTCATGGAAGGTAAAGGTAGTTTTAAAGAAATCGTGATGACGACTGGATATGCACTATTCCCACTGATTATCATTGGGTATCCAAGTGTAATATTATCTAATTTCTTAACTATGGAAGAAATGGCATTTTATCAATTGTTAATGGGCATTGCATATGGACTAACGGCATGGATGTTATTCATGGGTGTTTTAAACATTCATCAATATGGTTTAGGAAAAACGATCGTCGCATTTATATTAACTGTGGTTGCAATGGCAGTCATGATGTTTTTTGGTTTGTTATTTTTCGATTTAATTCAACAATTTATTGAGTTCGTAGCTTCAATATATGAAGAATTAAATCTGAGATATTAGAGGTGGTGTGTATGAAAAAGATTATCGCGCTTATTTTAATCATCGGTATCGTTGTCACATACATATTTGCTTTTAATATGAAGGCATCCAGTATGGTTGAACATCAAGTTAGAGCATATGATCCAAGTAATTTTACTGATGCTAACGATTTATCAAACATAAATAGACTCGTAGCGTCTAATGATGATTTTGAATTGTATATTGATGAAACCACATCATATTTTAAGGTTGTTGATTTACGAAATGGTGAAGTTTATTTGTCTAATCCAGATATAGAAGATCCTTGGAATGATATACCGACTAAGCAAATAACAAATTCAGCTATTGAAAAACAAAAATCTACTCTAGAGATTCAGTATTTTAATCGATCAGGTTCTTTAACAACCATTAATAATTATAAGTATAGTATTTATCATCCAGGAAGTGTTTTAAATGATGAAGGTGAAAGAACCTTTGGTATAAAATATGTTGATCATGGTGTACAAGTTAAATATGTTATTGAAGATTTAGAAGTAGATTATTTATATTTCCCTAAATATCTACCAAAAGATGTCATGGAAAGTATGGATCAATTTGATATATTAAATCGTATTGCTTATACAGGATATGACGAAGAAAGAGAATTATATGAGATTGTTAAATACAAAGAGCTAAGTACACTTGTAAAAAGAAGACTTTACGATATCTTCTATAATGAAATGGATTACACAAGAGAAAGAGCAATTGAAGAAAACGAGTCTTATGGATACTTTGAAAAATTTGAAAAAGTTAGATTTGAGATCGCAATTGAAATCGTATTAACAGATAAAGGTGTTAGAACAACGATCTTAAGAGATTCTATAGTTGAAAATGATGCAACTAAAATTGCTAAAGTTTCGTTATATCCACTATTTGGAACTGCTGTTTCGATAGATGATCTAGGAGATCCTACAGAAGGATATATCGTTCTTCCTGATGGTAGTGGAGCTGTTATTGACTTTAACAACGGTAAGTATTTCCAAAATGCTTATAACAAACGTCTCTATGGTCAAGACTTAACCCAGTTACCGTATAAAATGGCAGAACAACAACAAAAAATTAATATGCCAGTCTACGGTATGGTTAAAGAACATGGCGGTTTTGCAGCCATTATCACTGAAGGCGATGCAATGGCATGGTTAAACGCTGACGTTTCTGAAAGAATAGATTCATATAACAAAGTATTTACATCATTTTCATTTAGAGAAGTTGAATCGGTAGTCATCGGTTCAGGGTTTAACCAATATGGTGTAGATTTATGGACTGAAGAGATTGTTCAAACTGATTTTACAGTAGAGTATCAATTTTTAGATGGCCAAGACAATAGTTATGTAGGAATCGCTAAAGCATTTAGAGAATATCTTGAAGATACATATGGATTATCAAAAAAAGATCAAACGACTCAAACAGTTTTAACAACTGAATTTATCGGTGCTTATGATCGCAAAGAGTTTTTCTTAGGCGTTCCTTATTATACAAATGAGTCTATGACAACATTTGATCAAGCTCAAGAGATTATAGGATTACTATCTGATAAAGGATTAAATGCCATGAATGTACTTTATCAAGGTGCAATTAATGGCGGTCTATCACAAGATTTAAATAATCGTGTTGATTTTGAAAAAAGTTTGGGTGGACAAAAAGATTATGAAGCATTAGAAGAATATCTAGAGTCACTAGATATTGATCTATATCAATCCATTAATATAGTGACAGCAAAAGATTACCATAAGATGTTTGACCAGTTTAGATATACCGCAAGTAGAATTCGAGGCAGTCATGCAATGATGTTCAATTATCATTATCCATCTAGATTACCTTATTCTGAGACACCATTTGAACATAGCTCAGATGCATATGTCATTAATCCTCTATATTACGAAGCGATTTATAATCGTATGATTAAGGATTATACATTTGATCATCTAGAACTATCTCTCATGGGCTCTATGATTGCAGGACATTACACGGATAATCAAACAATTTATCAACAATATGCATTATGGCTACAAGAAAGATTCTTGAGTCAAATAGATCAAGAAATGATGTTAAACAATCCTTTATATTATGCATTTGAAAGTGCAAGTTATATCACTGAGTTGCCAGTAGAAGCAACTTTATATTCAATCATTGATGATCAAATTCCGTTATTGCAACTTGTATTATCAGGGGTTGTTGATTATTCAAGTAGTAGTATCAACTTAGCAAATGATAGAAGTGTTCAGTATCAGTTCTTAAAACATATAGAAACAGGATCTAATTTAAAATACACATTAACTTACGATGATTCAAGAGAACTATTAAATACTGAGTACAATTATTATATGGCAACTGACTATCGTAATTGGTTAGACACTATAGAACAACAAGTGGAAGAATTAGATGATTTAGGTATTCATCAAGGGACACTTGTTAACCATGAGCGTATAGCAAATAATGTTTACAGAGTGACTTATTCACACGGACTAACTATTTTAATAAATTATAACTTAAGATCAGTAACTGTGGGTGCATATATCATCCCAAGCTTAAGTTATGTCGTAGAGGGGGTTTAATTTATGGAAGACATTAAAAAAACACCTAAACTCCCAATAAAGTTACCAAAAATGACTTATAAACAACAAAAATTATTTTGGGCAATTATTTTCTTATTGCCATGGGCTATAGGCATATTATTATTATTCTTAGTACCATTTATTGAGTCGCTAAGATATAGTTTCTTTGATTTAACACCGCAAGCTGGTGAAATCGTTAAAGAGTTTATTGGGTTTGAGAACTATAGATATGCGATGAATACACATGTAACATCGATATCATCATTTAGAGTTGAGTTATTGACGACAACAACAGATGTATTAATCAATTTACCTGTATTGCTTATCTTCAGTTTATTTATTGCTGTATTGCTTAACATGAAATTCAAAGGTAGAGCGATTGTAAGAGCAATCTTCTTTGTGCCTGTGATTTTGAACTCAGCAGCTGTAGTTTCAGCAGTTGGTGGAGGAGAAGCAATAAATGCGATATTAGAACAACAAGGTATCGATCGCATCTTTGATTTAGAATTTTATCTGCTGCAAACAGGTATGGCACCATTTTTAATTACATTTATTGTGGGATTAATTGAACGTATTTATGATATCTTAGCTTTAGCTGGTGTACCTATATTGTTATTTTTAGCAAGTATCCAGTCTATTCCTAAGCATCTTTACGAGGCAGCTAAGATTGAAGGTGCAACATCTTATGAAATGTTCTGGTTGATTACACTTCCAAATGTTACACCACATATTATCACAGTTACAGTTTATGCACTTGTAGATACATTCTTGACATCATCAGTTTCAACCATTATTAGTGATGAGTTAAACAGTCAAAATTGGGGATTATCATCAGCAATGGCATGGATTTATGTGGCAGTTATTATACTTATCTTAATTGTACTTGGTGCATTTGCAAAACTTCTTAAGATAGGAGAGTCACACTATGAAAACTAATATATTAGAACAACTTAAGGCCTCTTATCATGGAGTAGTTGAGGATATTAAAGATCCAAAGAAAAATGCGAGACGTTCAAGAAAAGCAAAAGAATTTAGTTTAACATTTATAAGAAGTATTTTACTTATTGGTTTATGTTTTGTGATATTGTTCCCAACCATTCAGCAAATCTTAATGGCGCTTCGTGCTCCTATAGATGTTAATAATCCTGCAGTCATCTGGATTCCAGAAAACTGGAGTGTTATGAATATAAAAATTGCTAGTATTGTTTTAGATTATAGACATGCAGTATTTAATTCATTTAAGTTAAGTGGCATTTCTATGATTTTACAGATGGCATCAACTGCTCTTGCAGGATATGCATTTTCAAGACTTAAATTTAAGGGAAGCAATATATTATTTATTTTAGTCATATTGACAATAGTTATCCCACCACAAGCTTTATCATTGGCACAGTATTTATATTTTAGAAATCTCGGTTTAATTGGTAAAGAAGGATCCATTTATTTAATGAGTGGTCTTGGCATGGGGATTAGAAGTGGTATATTTATCTATATTTTTAGAAGTTTCTTTAAAGGGCTTCCTAAAGAATTAGAAGAATCAGCGATGATTGATGGTGCAGGAGTCTTTAGAACATTTTGGAGTGTTATGCTACCAAATGCAAGAGGAGCGCTAGTTACAGTTGGCTTATTTGCATTTGTATGGCAATGGAATGATGCATATTATGTTAAGATTTTTGAAGTGAGTACACAGCAATTTCCATTACTTACGATGCGATTGATTAACGCTGCTGAGAATATGTATGCTGCATTGTTCTATACAGGTGGATTGGATTTAATTGGTCAAGATGTTTGGGAAAACCCAGTATTCTTAGCACTCATCTCTAATGTATCAGCATTACTCATGATGTTACCACTACTGATTATGTATTTATTTGTACAAAAACAATTTGTTGAATCCATCGAACGTACTGGTATCGTTGGTTAAAAGGAGATTTCATGGTTTACGAAAAGTCTTTATATCAAAAAATTAATACGGTTGCTGACTGGATGATAAGAATCATTATGATTAATATTTTAATGATTTTCACAAGTCTTTTAGTTGTCACAATTTATCCAAGTTTAGCAGCTGGGTATAAACTTTTTCATTGCTATATTCATAAAGATGAAGAAAAATTATTTAAAGGCTATTTCAAGTTCTTCTTAGAGGATATTGGTAAAAAGATTGGTATTGGACTTATCTTTATTGTTGTTCTTGTTTTAGGGTATATCAATACAACATATTATGTTGATATATTAAATGAACAATCTACATGGTTTTATTTGGCAGGATATTATGTTACACTGGCATTCTTAGTTAGCGCATTTATTGTAACACTTTATACACTTGCTGTGATGTATGTTGTTCCTAAAGCAAAAGTAGTTTTAATGTTTAAATTAGCGTTTTATTTATCTGGAAAGTATTTCTTGAGAACTGTGTTATTGGTGTTAACAACGGCTTTGCCGTTTGTGCTCCTTATGACACCAATAACACAACTCATCTTCGTTTTTGCTGGATTATCTATTCCAATATTGTTAAATGCTTTAATTACTGATAAGATTGTTGATTATGTTGAAGGGTTGGTGAAAAGTGATGTTTAAAGTAGGTATAGAAAACATTGATATGTATCTAGATTTATTTAAAGGTAAAAAGGTTGGACTTATTACAAATCCGACTGGCGTAGACAGAAACTTTAAATCAACCATTGACATTTTAAAAGAAAAGACAGATCTGGTTGCGTTATATGCGCCTGAACATGGCGTTCGTGGTGATTTGCAAGCAGGTGTTAAATTAGAAAATTACCTAGATGAAGAAACTGGTTGTATGGTTTATTCATTATATGGTCAAAATAAAAAACCAAGCTACGATATGTTAAAAGATATTGATGTCTTATGTTTTGATATTCAAGATGTAGGATCTAGATTTTATACATTTATTTATACCATGGCATATGCTATGATGGCTGCAAAAGAGTTCGGTAAAAAATTTGTTGTCTTTGATCGCCCAAATCCTGTTGGTGGGGTTGAAGTAGAAGGTAATATTTTAGACTTAAAATATCGTTCATTTGTTGGCTATTATCCGCTTGTTCAAAGATATGGTCTTACCGTTGGAGAGCTTGCGATAATGTTTAATGATGCCTATGAAATTGGATGTGACTTGGACGTTATTAAAATGAGTGGATATCAAAGAGATCTAGATGCTATCCATTTAGATTTTCCTTGGGTTTTGCCAAGTCCGAATATCCCTACAAAAGAGTCTACATATACGTATTTAGCAACATGCTATTTTGAAGGAACAAATGTAAGTGAAGGTAGAGGGACAACAAAACCATTTAGTTTTGTTGGTGCACCGTGGCTTAAGAGCAATGCAGTCATCGATAAAATGAATGATGCAGACCTAGAAGGTGTCAAATTTAGAAAAGTATATTTCACACCAACATTTTCTAAGCATAAGGATCATTTATGTGAAGGTATTGAGGTTGTAGTTACAAACTATCAGACATTCAAACCCATTAAAACAGGGTTTACGTTGTTGCACTATATAGCAAATATGCACGAAGAATTCAAATTTTTACCACCTTATAAAGAAGGTATGAATCCAATGATTGATTTATTAAATGGTGATGATTTTTTAAGAACTCAAAGATTATCATTAGAAGAAATATATATGAAGTTAGCAGAAGATTCACATGCATTTAAAGAAACGAAAGGACAATATCACCTCTATGAATAATCATAAATTTGATGTTAAAAACTTGACACTAGAAGAAAAGATTGGACAATTGCTGATGTTTGGTTTTGATGGCGAATCTGTTACGGATGAAACTATTGAAATGATCAAAAAATATAAAGCAGGAAATGTGATCTTATTTACTAGAAATATTACAAGTGGAAAACAATTAAAACAATTAAATCAAACATTACAGAAACTTGCTTATGAGCATATAGGTATACCTTTATTTATAGGTATCGATCAGGAAGGCGGTATGGTCACACGAATTCAGCAAGGTGCGACGTTTTTTCCTGGTGCAATGACTTTAGCAGCAAACGCAAGTATTGATGATACTTATAAAATTGCGGATTATATGGGGTATGAACTAAAAAAATTAGGTGTGAATATGAATTTTGCGCCTGTACTTGATGTGAACAATAATCCCAAAAATCCAGTAATTGGTGTAAGAAGTTTTTCAGATGATCCAAAAGTTGTTAGTGAATATGGTTCAGCGTATATCAAAGGTATGCAAAACCATGTGATCGCTACAGGAAAGCATTTTCCGGGTCATGGAGATACCGTTGTCGACTCGCATTTAGGTATGCCTAAAGTTGATTATGATCGCGAAAGATTAGAAAAAATTGAATTTGTTCCATTTAGAAAAGCGATTGATCAGGGTTTATTAGCAATGATGAGTAGTCATATTGATTTTCCTGCGCTTACTAAGGATGGCCTTCCAACAACTTTATCAAAAGAAGTCATAACGGATTTACTAAGAAATGAGTTTAAGTTTGAGGGTTTGATTGTTACTGATGGTATGCAGATGAAAGCTATTGCTGACAATTATGGTACTGTAAACGCAAGTTTAATGGCAGTTGAAGCTGGAGTTAATATTTATTGTATCTGCCATTCAAGAGCGTTGCAAATCGAATCTTTAGCTTATATTAAGGATGCAGTACTTAACGGTAAAATAGATGAAAATGTTATAGACGATAGAGTGAAACGTATTCTAGATTTTAAAAAAATGTTTGTTCACCCTGTTCATTTAGAAGAAACATATGAAGATATATCAAAAGATATCTTAAAGAAAGAAGTAGTTGATTTGAGTTATAAGGTTGTTGAAGGTGCCGCGAGTCTTGTTAAAGGTGAACCTTTGAAACTAAAAGAAAAGGCATTATTTATAGGTATTATGCCTAAAGCAACAACGATTGCTGATGAAAGATTAGGACATCACGACATGTTCGAGATGATAGAAAAAGACATGAAGTCTCTTGATATGATTAAACTTTCAATTAGACCAAGTCAAAGTGATATCGAACTTGTATGTACACAAGCAACTCAGTATGATCAGTTAGTGGTTACAACCTATAATGGTAATGTGTATCAAGAACAAATTGAACTTATTGAAAAACTATCGGAATTAAACAAAGAGATGCATGTAATTTCTTTAAGAAACCCATATGATCTCTATTATAGTAAGAAAATAAAGAACTACGTGTGTTTATATGAATACACACCTAACTCTATGAAAGTATTGCTAAAATATTTAAAAGGTGAACTAGAGTTAAAAGGAAAGGTCCCGGTTAAATATGAGTAATTATATTATTGGTGTAGATGGTGGGGGCACCAAAACCTTAGGTGTTTTATATAACCTAGAAGGTGTCGAGATTAAAAGATATACATCTGGTTTCTCAAATTTTAATATTGACTATGACCAAGCAACTCAAAATTTATTTGATGTTTTAGACCACTTAACAAAAGATCTTAAACAAACAGATGAGTTATGGATTCAACTTGGTATATCTGGATACTCGAAAATAAGAGAAAAAGCATCTTTTGAAGACGCTTTAGGAGAAAAGTATCACGCTAAAGTCAGCTTAGAAAGCGATGTCTTAATTGCTTTATATGATGTTAAAAAAACAATGAATGTAAATGTCATTATGGTGATTGGTGGCACGGGTAGCGTTGTTATGTATAGTGATGAGCAAAGGTTAGAGCAAATTGGTGGATACGGTCATTTGCTTGGTGATGAAGGTTCAGCATATCATTTAAGTATTTCAGCCTTAAAAGATGTGATTGATGTTTATGAAGATAAAGGATCATATGACGAGTTTGGTAAACTAATCCTAGACCATTTAAATGTAAAACATCATTTTGGAATTAGAGATTTTGTATATGCAAATGAAAAAACCAAAGTTGCAAAAATTTCATCATATATAGATCAACTTGCTTCAAATGGAAATACAAAAGCTATCAAATTTATAGAGGATGAAGCGAAAACTTTAGCAAGGCAGACCATTAGAGCATATTTGAAAATGAAACATAGACAAAAACTGATTATCGCATTAAGAGGCGGATTTCTTACTAAATCAGCTATAATGAAAAAATATTTTTTAGAACAAATTAAGATGAGTATAAAAGACTTTGATTTAAATGAAAATGATGAAAGTCCTGTGAAAGGCGCTTATTATTTAAGTCTTTTAAAACTAAAGAAGGGGTGATTTTATGATAGATATTAGTAAAATCAGTACTGAAAAAAGAAACAACAAGACTAAGAACATTGATATCGTATCAACAAAAGAAATTTTAGTTTTAATTAACAATGAGGATAAAACAGTTCCATTAGCTGTGGAAAAAGCTTTAGATCAAATATCTGAAGTTGTAGAAGTTGTCACAGAAGCTTTTACTCACGGAGGCAGACTGTTTTATATTGGCGCAGGAACATCGGGACGTATCGGGGTTTTAGATGCCAGTGAATGCCCTCCAACTTTTGGTGTACCAGAAGATATGGTTGTTGGAATTATTGCTGGTGGGGATACAGCACTTAGACTTGCCATAGAAGGGATTGAAGATTCTAAAGCAGCAGCTGTCCTTGATTTAGAAAATCACCATTTAAATAAGAATGATGTTGTTATTGGTATTGCAGCAAGCGGTAGAACACCATATGTTGTGGGTGCTTTAGAATATGCCAATAAGATTGGATGTAAGACAGGTTGTATTACAACAAGTTTTGATTCTGAAATTGCTAAAGTTGCAGCATATCCAATTGAAGCGATTACTGGTGCCGAACCTTTGACAGGCTCTACACGCATGAAAAGTGGAACTGCCCAAAAATTGATTTGCAATATGATTACAACGGCATCTATGGTGAAAATAGGTAAAGTTTACGAGAATTTAATGGTTGATGTGCAGATGAGTAATGATAAACTGGTCTCAAGAGCTCAAAGAATTGTTACCGAGATTACTGGTGTAGGAACTGATGTTGCACAAAGATATCTAGATAAATACGGTTCTGTGAAATATGCCATATTTGCAATCATGAGCAAGATTGAAGATCCATCAAAAATTAAGGAATTGTTGGATCAACATCATGGAAACATAAGAGAGTCATTAAAATACAACATATAGGATGAGAACATGAAAATAATCAGATGTAAAAACTACGAAGAAGTGAGTCAAAAAGCAAGTGAAATTCTTGTAGAACAATTAAATAAAAAGCCTAAATCAGTTTTAGGATTAGCAACAGGATCCACACCGATTAGATTATATGAAAAACTTATTGAAGCATACGAAAAAAACCTCGTTAGTTTTAAAGAGGTCGTTAGTTTTAATCTAGATGAATACATTGGCATTGATCGGAATCATCCGCAAAGTTATTATCAGTATATGCATAATCATCTTTTTTCAAAAGTTGATATGAAGTTAGAAAATGTTCATATACCGAATAATGATGTTAATCATATTGATAGTCATGCAGAGGCTTATAATAAAGATTTAAGTAAACAACATATAGACATTCAAATATTAGGTATTGGTAGCAATGGTCACATTGGGTTCAATGAACCTGGTACACCTTTTGGTAATGAGACATTTATTGTTGAGTTAGATGAACAAACTAGAAGAGATAATATGAGGTTTTTTAATAGTCTGGATGAAGTGCCAAAATACGCGATTACAATGGGTATTAAGAACATCATGAGAAGTAAAGAAATTATCCTTATGGCTAGTGGAAAAGAAAAAGCAGATGCAGTTTATAAAATGATTTATGGAGAAGTTTCAGAAGATTTACCAGCATCCATATTACAATTACACCCAAATGTGGTCGTGATTGTTGATGAACAAGCTGGCTCAAAAATATAAAAAAAACGCCTAGAAGTATAGGCGTTTTTTTGCTTTTTAAGCTATTAAACTTCAATAATAGCGTCTGTTGGACATACCTCTTGGCAAGCACCGCAATCAATGCAAATATCTTCATCTATGACGTAGATATCACCTTCAGAGATACAATCAACAGGACATTCTGCTTGGCATGCGCCGCATGCAATACAAACATCTGTTATTCTTCTTGGCATAAATTCAATCCTCCATCTCCGTATACATCTATTTTAAAGCATCTGTCAAGAAAAGTAAACTGCAGGAGAGAATTTTATGGATTTTAACCGAAAATCTAAGAAATGAAGCATTTGTTAAGGAAAACTTAAGAATTAAAGTATAGTTATCTATGATAAAATTAAATCACAAAAGTATGGTGAAAATATGAGTGATGATTCAAAAAATGTTGTACAACAAGATGATTTCATATTAAAGACAATAGATTTGGCAAATATAATATTTTGGAAATGGGATGCGAGTAAAGATCGTTTTTTTATTTCTGATAAGGGCAAGAAAATATTAGGTTATGATGATTTGGGAGGAGCATTTAGTGATTGGTCACATATTTGGCATCCAAATGAACAAAACCGAATGATAAAGTTAATTACATCTATGATTGATTCTGAGAATAATCATTTTGTAACTTTACAAAGATTTAAACATAAAGATGAAACGTATCATTGGTATTTTAGTAAAGGACTGATTACTGAAGTTGACCATCATGTTGAACTTTCAGGATTCAGTGTCAATGCCGATGAATTAACAAAAGTATTTACTTACTTAAATTTAAGTGTAGAAGATAGTCAAGATTATATAACTGCAACCAATACTGCAACATGGTATTGGAATATAAAAACTGGATATACTGTGTTTAATGAAAGATGGGCGGATATTGTTGGATATACTTTAGAAGAGTTATCACCCATAAGTATTGAGACTTGGAAAGAACTTGTACATCCTGATGATAAAGAGCATGCATTAAGAACAGTTCAAGATTCAATCGATCAGAAACAAGAATATTATGAAAATACATTTAGAATGAAGCACAAAGATGGTGGTTATAGATGGGTATTAGATCGTGGTAAAGTAATCGATTGGGATAGCGATCAAAAACCACTGATTATGGTGGGAACTCATCATGATATTACAGAATCTAAAGAGTTAGAATTAAGATTAGCTGAAGGTGAGAGAAGATATAAAGATTTAATTGAAAGTAGCTATGATATCATTTATACACTAGACCTTGAGTACAACATAACCTTTGTTTCTAAGGCATGGGAAAGATTGTTAGGATATTCCATTGAAGAAGCGTTAAATACATCTTTAGTACCTTATATACATCCAGACGATGTCAAACAATTAGGGTCATTTTTAAGAGATATTAGCAAACAAAATAAACGACTTGAAATCACCACTTATAGATTAAAACATAAAAATGGATCTTGGAGATTTTTTAGCACAAACGCAGTAACTATAAAAGATGAAACTGGAAAAACGATAGGATTTTCTGGAACTGCAAGAGATATCACTGACCAAAAAAAATTAGAAGAAACTCTATCTTTAGAAAGAGACACATTTAAAAAAACTTTATTTTCTGTCGGGGATGGCATTATTGCGACTGATCAAAAAGGGGTTATCACAATGATTAATCCTGTCGCTAAAACTTTTTTTGAAGAAAGATCACGAGTTATTATCGAAAAAAAATTAGATAAGTTTTTTAGAGTTGAAGATATGAACGAAGGAAAATGCTTAGGCAATATCGCGTTGCAAGTGATTAAATCCAAAAAAGGCATTCAAGTCAAACAAGGTATATTGGTTAATCATAAGAATCAGAAATTTCCTATTGAATACTCAGCATCACCTATAGAAGATATTCACGGCATTGAAGATGGAGTAGTCATTGTATTTAGAGACATATCAGAACGCATTGAAAAACAAAAAGAAATTGAGTATCTTTCATACCATGACTATTTAACAGGATTATATAATAGAAGATATTATGAGGATTATATTAAATTAATCGATGCTAAAGATATCCCCATAAGCTTGATGCTACTAGATGTAGATGATTTAAAGAAGTTTAATGATACTTTCGGACATCATGTAGGTGATCAACTATTGCAAAAAGTTAGCGAAGTCATAGAAAAAATTGCAAGTGATGCTACAGTATGCCGTATTGGTGGAGATGAGTTTGTTATTCTTTATGAACAAGACATAGATCTTTTCGATATTGAGAGTCAAATTAAAGAGCAACTAACTCAAATAAATCTATTTGGATTAAATGTTAGTGTATCAATTGGATTTAACAAACGATTAGACAAATATGATCGGATTGCTGATGTTCAAAAAAGAGCAGATAAATATTTATATGTATGTAAATCAAGGCACCATAAGCATAAAACTTTATAACCTAATCATTTACTTTATTTAATTATCATTTGCATTGACACAATCAACATTTTATCTTATACTTTTAATAAATGTTTAGGAGTGTTTATGAAAACTTTTTTCAGATATAGGACCCTCATCATTAGTGTACTCATTTTGAGTGTGTTTATAAGTCTTGGTCTAGTGTATCAATATGGAGAACACAAGTTGGAAATTACAGATGCATATCCATTATCAGAGGGTTGGAAGGATCACGCGACCAACACTTATTTTGACTTACCATATGACTTTAATTTAGAAGCTGGAGAAACTCATGGTTTTTCTTTGATTTTACCTGAAACATTTAAACACCCGCAATATTTATTAATTAGAGGATCTTTACAAGATGTTGTTGTAGCAATCGGTGGAAACATCATCTATGCCCATGATTTAAGAGAAGAAAATCCGAGTATACCTTATGCAAGTTTATGGCACTATATTCCAGTACCTGCAGATAGTGATGGATTAGAGTTGACAGTCTTTTTAAGCACACCATTTGAGGCAATGAGTGGGAAAGTTAATGAAATCTATTACGGTGCTTACAACGATTTAAATGCCCATATTTTTATTGATTATGGGCGTGGCTTATTGGTGGGGTTATTAACTTTAATTTTGGGCTTAATCATATCATTTATTAGTTTATTTGTCGATAAGATTAAAAACAATGATGTAGTCTATTTAGGGTTGTTTGCAATTGTGTTGTCATTATGGATAATTTCTGAATCAAGAACACTACAGATTTTTGTAGATAGTCAGTATATGATTGGAGCTCTATCTTATTACGCGCTTGCATTATTACCTATACCAATAGCAGTTTATTTAAAAAGAAATATTTTAAGTGATTACGTAAAAGTTTTTCATGGAATCATCGTTTATTCATTTAGTTTATTTATAGGTATTATATTACTTCAACACTTTAATGTTCTTGGGTTTTTCGAAAGTGTCATCTTGACTCAGTTATCGCTTATTTTATTAGCTTTATTAGTATTTGTTTTATTGGTGTTAAATCTCAAGAGACATCCAAGACATCAAGCTACAAAAACTTTTATGTTATATTTTGTTATATTTGCTATCATTGGATTTATGGAGTTTGCTTCATTCTTGTTTGAAGATTTTGATTTAATTTCTGTTTTTGTACAAGGCATAGTTGTTATATTCATGATTGTTCTTTTCTCTAGATATATCATGATTCTTAATAGAAATTATCATATTAGAATCGAACGAGAAACACTAGAAAAAATGGCATACATTGATCGTTTGACTGGAAGTAAAAACAGACACGCTTTTGAAGAAGATTTAGATTTATTATTCAGTCATCCTCAAAGTAAGAAACAGTTGAAGATGCTTTATTTTGATTTTAATGATTTAAAAACAATTAATGATAACTTTGGGCATGATGTTGGCGACCAAATGATAATCGACGGATATCAGATGATTGAAAAGACATTTGGGGAACTGGGTAAGTGTTATCGTATCGGTGGAGATGAGTTTAGCTGTATTTTTGTCGGTGTAACCAATAAGCTATATCAACAACAGTCAGTACTCTTTAATGAAATGGTTGATGCGTATAACAAAGATAGACCATATCAGTTTAGCGTATCTTATGGCATTGCAGCATATCAGCAAGATAGAGACATCAAACCAAAGGACTTAGTGAAACGAGCAGATCAAAAAATGTATTTAGATAAAGAAAAATATAGAACAAATAAATGATAACAAGGCTCGTTTTGAGCCTTTTTATTTGATGCAAGCATTTATAAGATTATCATGTTAAAATAGAGTTAAAGATCTTTGTAAGTGGGGCAATATGTATGATGACTACTGATCAAGTAATTCTTGAAGTGAAAAATCATATTGGATGGATTAAACTAAATAGATTAAGTGCTTTAAATGCTTTATCATTAGAAATGATAGAAGTTATTAGTAATCAATTGGTCAAATGGAAGACCAATGATGATATTTATATGGTTTATTTATCATCTAATCATCCAAAATCTTTTTGTGCTGGTGGAGATGTAAAATCTTTATATGAGCATAGCATTAAGGGCGACTTAGTTTATCCAAGAACATATCTTTCTAAGCAATATACGCTGGATTATATGATCCAAAACTTTCCAAAACCTATATTAACATTTATTGATGGTTATGTCTTTGGAGGCGGTGTTGGACTTTCTATAGGAGCTTCACATATGGTGGTTTCAGAACATGTAAAACTAGCAATGCCAGAAACAAAAATCGGATTTTTCCCGGATGTTGGAGCTAGCTATTTTTTGAACAAAATACCTCATCATGTCGGCAGGTATATGGGTATTCTTGGACCTGTTTTATCAGATAGTGATTTAGTCTACTTAAATATTGCGGATTATGTGATTAAACATGACTTGTGGGAAAACATTGAAAACACCCTTTTTGAACACCCTTTTAAAGCCATAGGAACACATGAGCAATTATCAATGTTTTTAAAACTTTACGCTGCTCAGGATATTCAAACATCGATTATTGAAACTCATGTGAGATCAATTGAAAAAGTATTTTCTAAAGATACAATTATGGATATGTTTGATTCTATTGATTTAGATATTCCATTTGAGGTAGAGTTGAGAAGTAAGTTTTTAGAAATGTCACCTACCGCAATGAATTTCACATTAGAAATGTTGAAAAGAACACAAAAATTATCTTTGTTTGAGTGTTTTAAATTTGAGCAACTTCTAAGTGAACAAGTCATACACACTCATGATTTTAAAGAAGGTGTAAGATCCTTATTGGTTGATAAAGATAAAGCATTCGATTATCAGCCAAAAGCACTTTCTGATGTTAATAAGGATGAAATTGACACGCTATTCAAATTTGATATACATCATCCACATTTGATGGATGAACTCATTAAAGATTATGAAACTTAAAACATTTAAGACTCTACAAATTGTCGAGTATATATTAAAAATTTTCGTATGGATGATTTTCATTTATTGGGGATATCAATTATATTTGAGTATGCTGAGTTATGATGAGGTATATCGTGCACCTTGGTATATAGAACTACTTATGATGACAAGGTTATGGGCAATCATATATGTTTCTATATTAGTACTTTATCACATCATCAAAACCATTAGAAAGCAAAAGGGATTACCCAAGTTTAGGATAAGATATTTATTTAAAATGAATCATCATCCTTATATGAAGATTGTCTTTGTGCTATTGATAGTATTGATAACTTTATCCTTTTTAATCATTAAGGCTCAACCCCTATTGCTGTATCATCCGAATCATAGCACTTTCGCTTATGAGAAGCTTATGGAGTTAGATCTATATGAAACTTATCAAATTGAAGATGTAGATTCAAATCTAACCTATCAAGGATTCGGAAAGATCAATCAAGAAAAGATACTACCAACCATTATTTATTTTGCAGGTAATGGTGAATCATCAGCTCAAACATTTTATCGTATGTACAAAGAACATTTTTTTACTCATTTTGAAGACTATCAGTTTATTATGATCGATTATCCAGGTTATGGATTAAGCGATGGAAAAACAAATGATGATGCTATGATTCAAATGAGTGAAAAAGTCTATGAGTATGTTTCTAACTTGGATTATGTCGATCAAAACAATATCTATGTTTATGGATATTCCATAGGCACTGGAGTAGCAACTTATATAGCATCTCAGTATGATATTAAGGGACTGATATTAATTGCACCATATTCCAACATTACAGATATCTTTAATGCGCATCTCCCTATGTTTAAAGGCATATTATCCAAACTTGTTGTTGAAGAATTTGATTCCATGACCTATGCAAAAGATGTAGATGTCAGTCCACTGATTATCGCATCAAAAACGGATATGACGATACCATTTGAGCTATCAGAGAAGTTGTCTTTTGCATTTGATGATTTATATGAGTTTTATGTTGTTGATCATACAGCACATAACGAGTTTTTGGATAAAGAAGATGTTATATTAAAAATTGTTGAATACTTAGAGTTACCATAGAAAGAAGGGGTATGATGGAACAAAATCAAAATATATTAATTCGGTTGATTGGATACTCAGTTGATAAAGTATCATTTATATTGAACAAAAGTTTTGATGTAAAAGAGCATCCGAAAATCAAAGTTACACCAAAATTTGATAGAGAGATGACAAGGATCGATGATAACACATTTACAATGTCTTTATCTGTATCTTTTGATGATCCGAATAATGCGATTCCATTTTTTATGGATGTTCAGATATCTGGTAAATTTTTGTTCACTAGATGGGAAGATGAAAAATTATATCCGATCGCAAAAACCAATGCAACTTCCGTTTTATATCCATATATCAGAGCTTTAGTAACTACGGTGACAGCAAATTCAAATGTCCCGCCTTATATATTACCTGTAATGAATAGCAATATTTTATTTAAAAATAAAGCATAGTTGCCTTATTAAAGGAAAAACTACATAGTTATATTGCAAAATTCTTAAGAATATTGTAATATAGAGTAAAGAGCTTTATACATAAATAACTACATCCGAATGCAGACGAGAAATATTGCTCTTGTCTGCATTTTTGTCCTAAATGCTCTAAAAAGGATGCGGAGGATTGGATATGCGAAAACTTGTAAGCATAATGTTTTTGATGTTTATGCTTTTTTCGTTGGCTGCTTGTACAGGCACCGAAGAGATCACCATTACGTTTAACTCCAATGGTGGTAGTGAGATTGATGATTTAGTTATTGATGCGGATACATCTAACATAAACCTGCCAGAACCAACCAGGGATGGTTATGTGTTTGACGGCTGGTTTTTTGATGAAGGACTGACAGATCCGTTTGCAATTGCAGGGTTACTGACAAATCAAAGCCCTACCTTATATGCAAAATGGATAGAGGATGAGGAAGCAACAGTAACCATTACTTTTGAAAGCAATGGGGGTAGTAGTGTTACTGCTATTGTGGGTGTTCCAGGTGATACATTAGGAGAACCTTCAGCACCAACCAGAGATGGATACACATTTGAAGGATGGTATAGTGATCAAGCATTGACTACACCTTATACTTTTACGACCATTCCTGAAAATAATGTCACATTATATGCTAAATGGGAAGAAGTTATTGTGACATATACCATCACTTTTAATAGCAATGGAGGTAGTAGTGTTGCTGCTCTTGAGTTAGAAGCAGGTGAAACTATACCGACACTTCCAACACCAACTAAAGCTGATTATAACTTTGATGCTTGGTATACTGACTCAGGATTAACAACAGCATTTACAGCGACTGTAATGCCTGAAAATGATTTAACGTTGTATGCGAAGTGGACACCTAAAACCTATCAAATCATTTTTAATTCTAATGGTGGATCTACAATAACAACAATTGAAGCGTTATATTTATCAACAGTTACTGCACCAGAAAATCCAACAAAGGAAGGATATAACTTCCAAAGTTGGCATACGGATGAAGCTTTAACTTCAGATCCTTATGTATTTGGTACAATGCCATCAGGCGGTATTACATTATATGCAAAATGGAGTCCAATTGTATATACCATGACATTTGTTACAGATGGTGGAACAACAATTGATCCCATTGAACTAGGATATGAGTTAGATATACCAGATGTGACTGCACCAACAAAAGAAGGATATACATTTGCTGGATGGTATAGTGATGAAACTTTAACAACAGCGTACACAATCACTACAATGCCACTAAATGGTATTACGATTTATGCAAAATGGGATCCAGCATTAGTGAATGTGGATATTGAAATATATGTAGAAACTTTAACTGACGGTGTATATGAGCTAAAAGAAATACAAAACACAACAGCATTTACAGCATCTACTTATACACATACACCAGGTGTTGTTTCAGGTTTTACTTATGATGCTAGTAATGATCTAAATGATTTAGATACTTTTGTTGAAGCAGATGGAACAGCAAAAGTTGTTGTGTATTATACAAGAAATGAAATTACAATTTCTTATGATTCAAATGAGGGCTCACTTGTTACACCAACTACTGGATTATATGAATCTGCGATTATCCTACCGATTGACCCACAAAAATTAGGATATACATTCGTTGGTTGGTATAAAGATGAAGCACTTACACAAGTGAATGATCTTACAACATATCCAAATGCTGATATAACATTATATGCGAAATGGGAAGCTGCAGCATCTACGATTAAGTTCGACACTAAAGGTGGAGATGAGCTTGATGATTTAGTTGAACTTACCGGTTCTACAATCACTCTTCCAACACCAACCAAATCAGGTTATGACTTTTTAGGTTGGTATAAAGATGTTGAACTTACATTAAGTTTTGATGATACCAACATGCCAGCAGGTATGACAGTAGTTTATGCGAAATGGCAAATTAAAACATATACGATTACCTATGATTCCATGGGTGGAAGTGCAGTCGTCAGTGAATCTCATCTGTTCATGGCACCAATTACAGAACCAACTGAACCGACAAAACAAGACTATATTTTTGGAGGTTGGTATTTAGATAGTGGATATACACAACCGTTCGTATTTGACGAAATGCCAGATGAGAATATTACACTATATGCATATTGGATTGATGCAACAGATCCGAATTCTTTGATTGTTAAGCTAAATCAACCATCTGGAACGATTGTTACTGTTACAGGTATTGTTTATGGTGAAAATGATCAAACAGTTTTAGGATTCTATATTTATGATGATACAAGTTATGTATATGTCATGGGTGATCATACAGGTGTTGATCTTAATGATATGGTTACTATAACTGGTGAGTTAGCATTTGATGGAGATATTCCGTATATTACAAACATTACACATGTGACTGTTGATTCTTCAGGAAATACACCTAAAGTTGCACTTGATTTTCCATTTGCTGATATCGAAGATTTAAGTATACCTTCTACTTCATACATTCATAATTTATATCAATTTGAAGGTATATTGTTCAGTGAAGATGGTCAATATGCATTACTTGATACTGTATCACTAGAGGGTATTTCTTTGTACGGTCCTTCTTATAATCTAACAAGAACAGCTGAACTCGAAGCCTTAGTTATGGAAAGAGTTCAAATGACTTTTGTTCTTGTATTTGATAAAGGCTATTACGAACTTTCTTTAGTCAGTGTTGTAGCTAATCCATTCACAGAGTTAGAAAAAGTTATGCTCATTCAATACTTGTTTACAACATTCGGATTTGAAGATGAGTATATGGAAGAGACAACATTCTTTATTCCTGATGCTGACCCACTAGGATTTACATTTGTGACTTATCAAGCAGTTGGTGACAACGCAGTCTATTACGATCATACAGCACAAATGTTTATAGATGTAGATGATGTAACAGTGATTGATTTTGAAGTAACATTTACGTCTCAAGCAGATCCACTCGTCACAGACACAATAACAATTAGTGTTACAGTAATTCCGCTTTATACACAAACAGTTGTAGAACTTTTAACTGGTATAGAGGGTGCCACTTATACACTTGATGTTATTGTTGTCTCAACAACAGAAATGGGACATGCACTATTAAAAGATGATACAGGTTCTGTATTTGCTTATAATGATGATAATCTTCGAATTGGCGATCGCTTGATTGTTACGGTTAAAAGAAGACTAGAAGGCAACATAGTCGTCTTGAGTAAAGAAAATATGGGATTTGAGATATTAGATATTATTTCAACTGAAAATGAACTTAATCTTGTCCCAACACCTATGACTTTAGAAGAAATTAACAGTCTTGATTTGACTGATCCTACAGTATACGGACAGTATATAGAAGTTAGAGGTTATATATTAGAATCATTTATGGGTTATCATGGTTCTAGATTAGTTGATGGCATCTATGAGTTAACAGTTGAATCATCAACATATTCAGGTTTCGAAAAACTCATGCAATATGGTTACTTAGAAGTTTATATCAAAGGTTATATCGGTATGAGTCATGAATCTATGGTATTACTTTATGAAGGTATTAGAGAAGATATTAGAATTCCTGAATATACTGATCAAGAACTTGTTGATACCATTAAGCAATCAGCAATGTATCAGTTTGAAAACATCGAGTTTTATGCATTTGATTATTTCCCACTTTATCCATATCACCCTGAACTAGGCGCAAGCATTACTTGGGAATTATCACAAGACATGATTGATCATTACGATATGGAAAGTCAAAGTTTTACCTATAGTTTAGTTGATGTGCCAATATCTATGACTGCAACCATTACGAAAGGTGATGCAAGTGCAGTCTTGACTATTACATCAACACTTCATGCGCTTGAAATCACTCCACTGGCGGAAATTCCAGGAGAGTATATGTATGGACAATATGTCATTCAAGGTGTGATTACTTATTGGCATCCTATGTATAGTTATATCTCAGATGGATTAGGTAATGAGTTCTTAATTGCTGAAACACTTCCAGGTGTTAGAAAAGGTGATGAAGTTTTACTTAATGTATATCTAGGCACATACAATAATACACTAAGATTTGTAAGTAATTATGGATCAGATAATTTTGTATTAGACATCATTCAGACTGACCAACCTGTTACTTATACATATCAAACATATGATATGGAAACTTTAGTCAATCTGAATTCAAAAGATTACAGCATTTATAATCAATGGATTGAAGTTGAAGGTCATCTTGTTACTGCTTATGGTAACTATTCTATGATATTAGAAACTGTTTATGGACAAGTTGTCATAGAGTTTCCAGATCAACTTACTGAAGATGAACTTATGCTTTATGAAGGACAAATGGTCACACTTCGAGCAATCTTACATACACATGATTACTATTATGGTTTTGTATTGAGATATTTAGGATTTGAAGGAGATGTATTGGTTTCTAGTTACACAGATTTAGAAAAACTAGCGATCGCAAAAGCTTATATCTTAGATGTTTACCAACAACCTGTTGAAGAACAATCGTATTTCGACTTTAATGAAGCTTATCGATTATTTAAAGATGGTATCTTTACAATGAATCCACTTGATGATATAAACGGTACGCTTGATATCATCTATGATTATATTGGTTCGGTTGAATCTGATGAAACAATTAGCGTGGATGTGACGATTGAGTTTGGAGTTGAAACTGAAACATTTAATATTACCATGACAGTTCTCAATAATGAATCATCATCTGTCGTTATTTCAACAATCGCAGATATGGTTACTGATCCATTAAATGCCTATACGATAAGAGGTATGGTTGTTGGTGTCATTGAGTCTATAGATAATCAACATATATTACTGATTGATGATACAACAGGTATTGTTTATGTAACCCTCGATTATGATGTTTATTATCAATTATATGATTATGGTATGTATGGATTAATCGGTGATACTTTAGAGATTAGCGGAAAAGCTGTTGTGATTCAAAATCGTTACGAAATTGACTTTAATGCAATTTCTGTCTATGCAAGAAATGAAACAGTCTCATATGTATTTACAGAAGAAACAATATCAGATTTACTTGCTCTAGATATGACAAATACTACCATTTATGGTACACCAGTAAATGTAAGTGGTGTCGTAGAAGAAATTTATATTGATTCAACAAGAGCATTCGTGATCAATGATGGTACACATCATGTTCTCATTTCAATGACAGATGCATATTGGCCAGTATTAAGTCAATATGTTGGATATCAAGTTGCAATCGATGGATTCGTTTTCGGAGTGAACTCATTATACGATGAAACAAGTTTAACCATCATGCTCAATGATTATAAATACGATGGTTCTAACTCAATTCAATTAGACGGTTACACAGATGAAGAAGTTGTTATGATGGCACTTGATCGAGTTGTGATGCAGTTTGAAAGTTATAATCCAATACGTATGCCATTTGAATGGGTTTCATTACCAGGATTAAATCAAATATTTAGTAAAGGTTATCCAGGTATGACCATGACATATAGTGTTGTGAGTGGTGGAGAATTTATTGAGTTTTATAGCAATGCTTTTTCTACAAAACTTACTGGAGAAGATCAAATCATTGAGCTTAATCTTGAAGTTTCTTATAATGGTATTACAAAAGAAATGATCCTTAAGGTTCACTTAAATGGATTTACTGCAGTGACTCTTGCTGATCTATTTGCTGTTGAAGAAGGCACGAAAGAAATCGTTTTAGAAGCAGAAGTTTTAATGAGTGGATTTGGATATTACTACTTACTGATCGAAGATAAGGTGTATTATTTAGAAAGCTACGGATATAGTTATGTGAATCCAGGTGATCAAATATTACTGATTGGTCAAAAATCATTAATCAGTGGTAAAGCAGATTACACATATAATATTTACTTATTGACAACTTCATATGGTAGTTCAAGTATCACTTATACACCAGTGACTATTAATGATTTATACATCAATGATTATGACTTAAATCCAATAGATGAACAACCGCTTGCTGTTAGTGGTAAGTTAGGTTATGATCCATACCTTGAAATGTTTACATTAACTGATGATAGTAAGATGATTTATTTAAGATTAGCTGGATGGAGTGGTGGAGAAGATTTATTTGATTATATGGATGCATATGTTCAAATCGGTGGATTCATTTCAACTAAACTTGTTAGAGATGAGTATATGGTCTTTGATACATTTGGCACTTTAGATGTACTTGATTTAATACCACTTGCTGGGCAAGATAGTGTTGATGAAGTTATTTTACTCATTGATCAATATTTAGGAGACCTACATTTAAAATCAGGTATGATGATTGAAGATGACCTACCTTTAGGAGATCCATTCTATTATACGACCATAGCATATGAATTAGTAGATCCACTAGATGCAGCTTATATCGATCTTAATCATATGCTGTTAAATATTGTTGATGTTGAAACAGTTGTTGATATATTGGTTACTGTGACTTCACAAGACGGGCTTGCTACAGGACAAACAACGATTCAGTTAACGATTCATCCAAGAACTGATATGAGTATTAAAGAAACTTTACGTGTTCCTGAAGGTACATATGTTCAAACAGTTGGCGTTATCAACCAAATCATTTATGATGGAACTGATATTTATTACTTTATGATTGATGATGGTACTCATGCAACTAAAGTTTATATTAATGATTGGGCAACATTTGGATATGCTGACTTGGATTTAAGTATTGGTGACGAAGTCAGAGTAATTGGCTCAACGCTATTTGAAGATGATATGGGTGTAGTGAGTTACATTGATTTAGGTGCTGTCGTTGATGAACTTCAAAGTGGGCAAACAGTTGTTAAAACGCCTGTTGTCGTTGATTTTTTAGATATCATGAATCTAGAGTATTTAGATGAAGACAATGCTTACTTATATGTTGAGATTACAGGTACTTTATATTCTGATGGGTATACGTATTATATTCAGTCTGATGAGTATTTTGTAAGTGGTTATTATGGTAATCAATATTATAGTATTGAGATTGTTCCTAGTGATTATGATGCATTTAATACTGAATTAAATGCCCAAGTTGGTAGTGAACTCACTATTGAAGGGTATTTATGGTTAGATTCACTAAATTACATGTTCCAGTGGTATATTACTGATGGGGCACATCAGATCATAATCCCTTAATTAAAAGTCGTAAAAAAGGGTCGTTCAGTGAACGACCCTTTTATTATTTGTTCCAAAATTTATTTAAAGATATTTTTAATTTATGTTGTGAAGATATACGTTCATATGTTTTCCATTCGATAGGGAAGAGTTTCCTATAGTAAGGTGTATCAAAGCGATCGTCAATTAGAATTGCTACTCCGCGATCGTTGGGTGTTCTGATGACGCGTCCTACTGCTTGAATGACTTTGTTCATGCCAGGATATTGATAAGCATAATCAAATCCTTTGTTAAAAGTTTTTTCGTAGTAGTCTTTGAGTTGATTGTTGAGTTCATTAATCATAGGTAGTCCTACACCAACAACAATGACACCTGATAGCATGTCACCAATATAATCTATACCTTCGGAAAACATCCCACCCATTACAAATAACCCAAGTCTTGTTTGATTGCTATCCGATTTAAAGATGTTTATTGTTTGATGTCTTTCTTCGTGATTCATCGCTCGTTCTTGTAAAATGATTTCAATGTCATGATTTGATAAGATATCATAAACTTGATTTAAATATTGATAGGATGGAAAAAATGCGATATAGTTGCCGCTTTTTTCATTGATTGTACTTAAGATGATTTGAACAACTTCATGAATGGAATCTGACCGATCTTTAAAACGTGTTGATATTGAGTTATACAATACAAGTTTAAGGTTTTCTGGCGGGAAGGGGGATTTAATTTTCAGGGTTTCTCCGACGTCTTGACTGATCAACTTTTTATAGTATTCAATTGGATGAAGGGTTGCGCTAAAAAAAGTTGAACCATATGCTTTGTTTACCAAGGTATCTAAAATATATTTTGAAGCATCTAAGCATCTAAGCTCGATGATGAGATCGTCATCTTGATCTTTGTAGATGTTTGTTAAATAAGTATCACTATAATAATCATAGATTTTTATGAATGCTAGAAATGTAAAATATATATCTAATATTTGGGTTTTGTTGTTATATTTTGGATTTTCTTTTAAACTGTTTTCTATTTTTGTGAGTAGATTTCTTACAGTATCATACAAAACTTCATCTAAATCTTTATCTGACAAGAAATAAGCATATTCAAGTCTTTCTTCGTAGATTTGAAGCGCATCTAATACTCTTTTTATTGCATGCTTAATCGAGGGCTTAAGTTTACTACCTAATCTTCTTAATTTGATTAAATCAGATTTATAGATAGTTGCACTATACATATCTCTAGATCTAGAAATCATGTTGTGTGCCTCATCGACTAGTAAAAGAGGTTGATAATTGAACTCATCAAAGTATCTGACAAGATGAACTCTAGGATCGAATACATAATTGTAATCACAGATGATGATATCTACAAAATAAGACACATACAAACTATATTCAAATGGACAAATCTCGTGTTTTCTAGCATAGGATTCTATGGTTGATCTATCTAACATATCTGCGTTTGAAAAAATGTCAATAGTAGCATCCTTCAAACGATCAAAGAAGCCTTTTGCGAAAGGACAAATATTTGGATCACAATTTCTTTTCTCTAAAAAACATGTTGTGTCCTTTGCGGTGATTTCTAAAGCTTTTATGGTTAATCCTTTTTGTCTTAATATATTGATTGCATCTATTGCAATTGACTTTCCTTGAGTTTTAGCAGTTGAATAAAATATTTTTTGTCTGTCGTTATCGAGTGCTTTAATGGATGAGAATAATGATGCCATCGTTTTTCCAATACCTGTAGGTGCGATTGCATAAAGTATATCTTTATCTTTGATAGTTTGATATACAGCAGCCATCATCTCTCTTTGCCCACGACGGTAAGTATCAAATGGGAATGATAAAGATGATATGGAATCAAATTTTTCTTTTTGATAGTTTTCAATGATATAAATCCATTCTAGATATTCAGAAATAGATTCGCTAATAAATACTTCTAAATCACGAAGATAAAAGGTAAAGGGAAAATATCTGATTTGATAATCAGATATTTGAATATAAGAGATTCTACCCTCGATTTGATCTAGTTCTTCGTTTTTCATGTACATATAGGCATAAAATTTAAGTTGTGCCAAGTGTTCTTGATTAAATGAAAAATCATCATCAAATATATTTTTCCTAGTAGATTTGATTTCATCCAATAAATAATCATCATGATCTTTGATGAGTCCATCGATACGACCATTTAAAAAAAGCAGATGATCATTTTTTTCATACATATAAGAGATAGAGACTTCACTTTTATCATCAGAAGTATATCTGTTTTGAACATATTGATGTGCTTTAGTCCCTTCTAACGCTGAGACGTTTTGAAAGGTTTCACTTGATAAATCTCCACTTGCATATAAAAAAGAAACGATATCTCTAATCGCTACACGAAATTCTTTCA
>SWCB01000353.1_pt1 | contig 75999 bp, 50 predicted proteins | sample 4692901 | NCBI WGS metagenome assembly SWCB01 (sample SAMN10267276, study PRJNA491770) | bioreactor metagenome | isolation source: DHS bioreactor inoculated with subseafloor sediment | place: Japan: off Shimokita Peninsula | collected 2006-08 | reverse complement strand
TTACTCCTTTATTAAAGGCAACACCGGCGAGTGTATTACTGATTGTTCCTGTGGTGGCGCCCGTCAATGTATAAACAATGGAAGCAACGGTGCAATTGTCACCCGCCGTAACATTCCATGAAGTTCCCGAATGCACATAAGTACATCCTGAGTTTGTATTTACAGTTTGATCGCTGACACAATTCGCCGTCGGATCTTGCGAGTCTTCAATTGATACATCAAAACTGCAGGTGGCGGTTCTGCCTGCTCCATCGGTCACTGTCCACGTTACTGTGGTAGTGCCCGGCTGAAATACAACACCGTTGAGGTTGGTTCCGGTTGCGGGCAAAGCGCCGTTGTTGGCCGAATAGGTTACCGATGAAACAGTACAATTATCGGTTGCATTTACTCCCGAAGGATTCCAGGCGACTCCTGAATGAACATAAGTACATCCGGCACCGGCAAGCACAGTTTGATTTCCCACGCATGATATCTGAGGATCGATGTTATCAATAAGCGTGACATTAAAATTGCAGGAACTTTGATTTCCTGCAACATCGGTAGCAGTTAGGGTAACCTGCTGGGTGGTGTTGTGATTCGATATGGTGGTTCCCGGGGCGGGCGACTGCGATATGGTGATTGGACCTGATTCAGTACAGTTATCGGAAACAGTGGCAAGACTGCTGTAGTCGGGAAGGGTGGCCGAACATCCGTTGCTGGGGTTAGGATTTAGGGTTTGATTTCCCGGGCAACCAATGGTTGGCGGTGTATTTTCGAGCTGCACCGTGTAGGCAACGGAAGTAGTACAGGCTGGTGTGGTTCCACTGATGGCGCGAACAGTATAGGTAGTGTTTGCTGTAATGGAAGTTAAATAGGGTAAATCATCAATCTTAGCGGTATTGGCTGCGTTCCATAACTCATAAGTACTGCCGTTGGTGGCGGTGGCAGAAATCATAAAGTTTTCACCAGGGCATTGTCTTGTGGATGGGCTAACCACAATAGACGATGGAAGTGGGTTAACGCTAACGGTAACCGATCCACTCAGCGGTGTAACATTTACGGCTGGATCACTGAAAGTAACACTTACCAGGGTATAGGTAGTTGTTACTGCTGGTGTAACCGTAATGGCATCCCCCGCTAATGGACCCGAATCAGGATCACAATTGCTGTTGTAATTGTTAACAGTGTAAATGCTGGTTCCGTCAGTATATACCACGGTCCAGGGAGCAAATCCCCCGCAAACAATTACTTCAAGTGTGGTACTCTCCCCCGCACAAATAGCCATTGCTCCCTTAGCCTGAATGGAGGCCTGCGCAAAAGCTTCGCCAGAAGTAAATCCGAGAATGAGTAAGATAGCAGTAAATTTTGCCAGACGATTTACTGAGGTCAGATTGACCATTTTGTGATTTACTGAGTGTAAATGTTTGCCCATAACTATTTGTTTTGCCCTATTTTAACGCATTAAGGCATCCCATAACGAGATGTCTTTGAAAAAAAAAGCCGGTAACTAAATTCTATCGAATTCAGGTTACCGGTAATACCAGTTTTTTGGCGGGAGAAAAAGCAGGCTCGATTGCAAGACAGTTATCTCTGCATCTAAGCAATAATCTGAAAATAAATTCCTGAAGCAATCTACTCATACAAAAATTATTTTACTATTTTCCCCTCCTGATAACAGGAAATTTTCCCTTGCTAAAATTATAGCAGTTGTTGTTTATATCATTTTTATAGAATTGTAACTTATACACAACATATTGTTAACAACATATGAATCCCACCCTCAGGTCTTGCTATTGGAAAATCTTGATTATTCGGCCATTCCTCAGGAATACAACTACTATTTACCTGTTTATCAAATACTTATTTTGCCTGAAAATGGCATACATATACCCTGTGTAAATTTTTTATACTGCTTGAATATAGTATGATTAATATACTTTTTAGATATTTTAAGTGTTATTATTTTACTTCTATCAATCCGTGTAATAATAAAATAATTTATATCTTCCTGATTTATTGTTTTTTATATATATTTCAAGTAGTATATAAAAAATTGTTAATAACTATTATATTGTATCAATATTTTACCTATCTATTTTTCAGTACTTTACATAAATAAAGCCAAAATATCCCCATTTTATAGGGTTATCTTAGACGTCGGACGTCGAAAGTTTAGGCACAATTAAATGAAATTTAGAAGGCTTCTAAATAGCGATTATTCATACAGCGTCGGGGCATCTGTATATATATACATATTTAAAATATTGATTATTAACTATCTAAGGGTAACTCTCCATGAAAAAACCTTGAAATACTGGTTTCCCGCCATAGAAGTAAAATGATGCATAAATGAGATATTTTTACTGAGCTTTTCAATATTTAATCAAAACTACATCCAATTTTTTCGCTTAAAGTAGAAAATCATGGCACCGGCAAGCAAAATCATAGTAAACATCAACAACCAAAAAGAGTTGGCTGCATTCTGGAATGGAAGCCCAACATTCATCCCGTAAAGGCTGGCAATAAAAGTGAGTGGAAGCAAAATAGAGGATATGAGGGTAAGCACCTTCATGATTTCATTGGTGCGGTTTGTCTGCAAAGAATCAAAGGTTTTTGACAGGCCTTCCACAATTTCCTGATAATCCTCAGTCATGTCCCACATTTTCTGGTAATAATCAAGAATATTTCCCCAGTAATCCTCCATGTCCTCTGCGTAACCTTCTATTTCACCTGATTCAAACTTGTGAAAAAGGCGCAATTGTGGCTTAAATACTGTATTGACAAGGATGATGTTCTTCCGCGTAAGCGAGATACGTTCAATGGTTTTTTCTGCCTTTTTATTGAAGAGGTCCCGGTTGATCAAATCTACTTCCACCCCCATTTTACCAACCAACGAAAGGGATTCAAGCATCAGGTGTTCCAGGATTTTATAGAGCAGTGCATCGCTGGTACCCACCTGACGTACATGGTAATGGTCATCGGTTTCATTGGCACTGTTAAAAAGACTTTTCACTACCCAATGCGACTTTCCTATGGTGATGATGTAATCGCGGCCCCAGAAAATTTTCACCTCTTTCACCTTCAAAAAACGGTTCCAGCGGTCAAAATAAGGGAAATGCAGAATAAGGAAATAATAATCATCGTAAATATCAATCTTAGGCCGTTGGTTGGTGCGACTACGGCAATCTTCAATATCGAGCGGGTGAAACTTGAAATTGTCTTTCAAAAACTGCAAATCCTCATCGGCGGGGTCAATGATCTGATGCCACTTAAGATTTCCCAATTGATTGGTTTCAATCATGCGCCCTCCCGCTTTAAATAATGAAAATTCCGTTACATTCCTGGAGAATATTTTTGAGGGTGCAAAAGTACAAAAATGAATGGAGGGGAATAGAGAATTATCAATTGTTGGCATATCATTCTTAATGGCCCTTCTCTCCCGCAAAATTTCGTCCTCACTTAAACACTCAACAAACAACTTCCATCTAATTGATTTTTATGGTGTTGCGATTTTAATAACTGATTTCAAAAAATTCCCTGAATTAAAACATTGCGTCTTTGCGTCTTTGCGTGGAAAAAAATCTTAGGACTATCTTAACTTTGTCCCTTGAAATAATTAATCATCCATGGAAGCTCACAAAAAATCCGGCCGCTACCAGCGCCTGCTTACTCAAATTACCGGACTCCTTGAAAAGAGTCCCGATCAAACCGCGCGAATGGCCACCATCGCCGCAATTTTATCACATAAAATGGAATACTTTTTCTGGTGCGGCTTTTACCGGGTTGATGGCAATCGGCTTATCGTAGGCCCATATCAGGGACCAGTAGCCTGTCAGGTGCTGGAAGGCCGCGGTGTTTGCCTGGCAGCTATTGAGCAGCGAAAAACCATTTTGGTTGATGATGTGCACGCATTCCCTGGTCATATTGCCTGTGATTCGCGTTCACTCAGCGAAATTGTAGTGCCGGTTTACAATAAACAAGGTGAAATTACTGCCGTTCTGGATGTGGACAGCAGTCAAAAATCATCGTTTGATGAAGTGGATGCACGCTACCTTGAACAGATTGTTTCGCTACTGAAAGACTAAGGTTCAAAACAAACCTTCCTTTGCGATGTTAAAACCATATAAAAACTTCCGTACCTTTACCTGCTAAACCACCTTTAAAACATAGAATATTATGATGCTTGGTATCATTCTGGTCATCAATCCAAAAAACACTTCCTCAAAGATTGCTGTTTACAAGGATTCGAAAATTTGCTTCCTGAAAACCATTAAATACACCGATGAGCAATTGGCGGCCTGTGATAGTATTCCGGGGCAGCTTGAAATGCGGAAAAGTGCCATTCTAAAGGAACTCAGGGAAAATGACATCAATGTCAACAAATTGAGCATTGTTATCGCCAGGGGCGGTTTAATCAAACCCGTAAAATCGGGGGTTTATGAAGTAAACGCCCAAATGCGTGAAGATCTTATAAAAGGTGTAATGGGCATGCATGCGACCAACCTGGGTGGAATAATTGCCGCCGACATTGCTGCCATGACCAATGCCCGTGCATTAATTGCCGATCCGGTGGTGGTGGACGAACTGGATGATGTTGCCCGTATTTCTGGCCATCCGTTGTTTGAGCGGAAATCGATTTTCCATGCATTGAACCAGAAGGTTGTCGCCAGAAAATATGCCAAATCCAATAGCCGTAAATACGAAGATTTGCAATTGCTGGTGGTGCAGGCTGGTGGTGGCGGAATTTCCGTTGGCGCCCATAAAAACGGTCGGGTGGTGGATGTAAATCAGGCTTTTGATGGGGATGGACCATTCTCAATGGAACGTGCCGGAACCCTTCCCGCCGGTGATTTGGTCAGGCTGTGTTTTAGTGGCAAATACACCCCCGAAGAAGTCATGGAAATGATTACCGCAAAAGGTGGACTTTATGGCTATTTGGGCACCAACAGCATTTCAACAATAGAAAAACGCATTGCCGGGGGCGACGAAAAGGCAGCTTTCATTCTTAATGCCATGGCTTACCAACTGGCCAAGGAAGTTGGTTCCATGTGCACTGTACTTGATGGCAAGCCCGATGCCATCATTTTATCAGGAGATTTATTCCACAACAATGATTTTACTCAGAAATTAAGTGCAAAAATTGAAAAAATAGGCCCGGTTTCGGTTTATCCCGATGAAAATGAACTGGATGCCCTCGCCATAAACGCTATGGGCGTAATGAAAGGCGAAATTGATGTAATGGAATATGTTTAGAATGTTGAAAAGTATAAAAGATTATTTTTTTTGTAGTTTTGCAGCATCGGGCCGATGGCCCGGATTATCAAACACTTTCAACTTTGGAAGACCCCGATCTTGACCCTCATTTACAGGTGTTGTCAATATTGATAAACATCCTAACCGGAAATTTTACCCCGGGCATTGCTGCCGGAATCCTTATTATGCTGTTACTGCTTGCCGCTTCTGCAGCCATCAGCGGTTCCGAAATTGCCTTTTTTTCCTTAGGCCCTGCACATATCGACGACCTTAAAAATGACCACAGCAAACAGAGTATGGTCGTCAGGCATTTACTTGAAAGTCCTAAACGGCTGCTGGCCACCATCCTCATTGCCAATAACTTTGTGAATGTGGCCATTATCCTGCTTTCGTCATTTATTATGACAATACTCTTTGATTTCAGCCAATCCCCGGTACTTGGTTTTTTATTTCAGGTGGTTATCATTACTGCCCTCATCCTGCTGTTTGGTGAAATCATGCCAAAAATATATGCGACGCAGTATTCTTTAAAAACGGCCAAATTTATGGCCCTTCCCATGAGTTTTCTGCGAAAACTATTTTGGCCGCTGAGTATGCTGTTGGTCAAATCCACCAATCTTATCGACAAACGTATTGAACGTAAAGGCCATGAAATTACCATGGACGACCTATCGGAAGCCCTAGACATTACCACTTCGGATACCGACACCCCCGAGGAAGAAAAGAAAATACTCAAAGGCATTGTAAAATTTGGGGATATCGCGGTGCGGGAGATCATGCGTGCACGTATTGATGTAACTGCATTGGATGAAAAAACACCTTTCAACCGGATTCTGGATACCATTGTGGAAGCCGGTTACTCAAGGGTGCCCGTGTTTCATGAAAGTTTTGATAACGTTACCGGGATCCTCTACATAAAAGATCTATTGCCCCACCTCAACCAGCCAGATGACTTTAACTGGCAGCAACTACAACGTCCTGCCTTTTTTGTGCCTGAGAACAAGCGCATCAGCGACCTGTTGCACGAGTTTCAGTCACGGAAAATCCACCTGGCCATAGTGGTTGATGAATATGGAGGAACTTCCGGCCTGGTTACCATGGAAGATATCCTGGAGGAAATTGTTGGTGAAATAAACGATGAATTTGACAACGAATCAGACAATATTCCTTTCCTGAGGATTGACGACAATAATTTCATTTTTGAAGGAAAAACCCTGTTAAACGATTTTTGCAAAGCCCTTGGTATTGAAGATCGAATTTTTTCAGAAGCCAAAGGTGAATCGGATACCCTTGCAGGATTGATGCTGGAGTTGGCCGGTAAAATTCCCGAAAAGAATGAATCCCTGAAATTTGAAAACTTTACCTTTCAGGCTGAAACAGTTGACAAAAGGAGAATTAAAAGGGTGAAAGTTACCCTCGATCACAATAATTCCTAGTGGGAACAGTTTTTTCAAGATGAAGATATTCCTCAGATATTCCTTTTTTTTGCCATTGATCGCATTTATATTTTCCCTTTTCCTGTCGGGATGCGGGGATTCGCCCATGCCCAAACCCCGGGGCTATTTCAGGATTGACCTTCCGGAAAGGAATTACCGTAGTTTCGACTCTACTTTCCCCTATCTTTTCGATTATCCGGTTTATGCACGCATAGTCCCGGACCCCAGTGCAACCAATGAACCCTACTGGATAAATATTGATTTTCCGACATTCAAAGGTCGTATTCATCTGAGCTACAAAGAGGTGAACGGCAATCTTTCAAAATTTACCGAAGATGCCCACGAACTGGTAATGAAGCACATACCGAAAGCCAGCGCCATTGATGAAATACGGATTGACAACAAGGAGGCCAATGTTCACGGGCTGATTTATGACATCAAAGGTTCGGGGGCAGCATCAGTCTATCAATTCTTTTTAACCGACAGTACCAAACATTTTGTAAGGGGCGCCTTATATTTTAGTGTACTTCCCAACAACGATTCACTGGCCCCGGTAATTGATTTTGTGAAAGTCGATATTCAGCATATGCTGGAAACCTTTCGGTGGAAGGAATAATTCAACCTATTTTTATCATTATAATTTCCCGGGACAAGTCAATTGTGAAAGGAATAAAATTCCGGACGAAGGCCGGGATGGTAACCCTTGCTGTGAACGATTTAATAATCTCCCACCCGATAAAACCATACATATTTATTCACGGGTGATTGATTAACATACCGTCGCCCCATATAATCGATAAAATCATCATTCACCGTAGTGGCTAAAATACAATCTACCTGTTCAACCTGCACTGGGGCAGATGCGGTTACATTATTAACCATTACATGCACTGGCCGCAAAGGCCGGGTGTAAATATCCCTAAAGAGTGGATATTCCCAATCTTCACGACCGAGGATCAGACCAATATTTTTGTATTCCAGTTGTTCAATTTCATTTCTGATGGCTTCATATTCTTCAAATAATGCAAGCTTATTTGCATAGAACTTTTTCGTCCTGGAATCGAAAACAGAAACATTCCTGGTGAAAGGAGCAGACAGGTAAGGTCGTGAACTATTGAATAATACAACGAAAAAAGCATAAACAATTATTACCGGCAAAAACACTTTAACGAGCCTTGCAAACCAACCCCTGAGTTGATAAGCGTAGAAGACAAGAGGGATTGAGAGCATAAAGACGGGTGCATGTAAACGCGAATGCCAGGGCTGCCATTTGAGGTACCAACTAAAAAAGAGTATCTGAAAAACAAGAACCAACATCAGCAGTAATATCAGCCGATCCACCCTGACTTTGCGCTTCATCCAGGCAATGATTATAAAAAAAAGTGCTGTTAAAATCAGGACAAAGTGAGAAAAATTTGCTGCCGTATCTTCATGTGAGGGAAAATCAGAAGCTCCCCAAAAAGGCTCTCCCAGCCAGTTTGCCCCGGGATCGTCAGCATTCAACCCTAAAAGTTTATGCAGTCGCACCACCGCAATTTTCGAGATTCGACTCAGCGGGTATGGTCCAAGGTGAAGGCTCGTGTTTTTGATGAGGTTTGATGTCATGACATCGGCAGCCATCACCTGATTGACGTACCTGCTGTTTTCCTTTTCTGATGTGCCCAGAACATTCCCGCTCAACTGCTGGTTTCGGTAGAAATGCCCCGAGTTTAAAGCTATCACGAAAAGAGCCGCCACCAATGAAAAGTGAATGAAGGTAAGACTCTTAATGGTAAATGCTTTATAAAGTATTGCCGACCCGAAGATTAGTAAAACCGGGGCAAGAAAAATATATGCTGTTCCTTTGGTGAGCATGGCCAATCCAACAGCACTACCAAAATAAAGAAAATTTAAAAAATCGCCTTCCCTGAATGATTTTAAAGCAAAGCCGGTAGCTGACAGTATAAAGAAAGAAACCACAATGTCATTTTGTGTGCTTGAAGCCTCCAAGACAACATTTGGTATGGAAAACAACAGCATAGCCACCATCCATAACGGATATTTTTTAATCCCCATTTCATCAAGTAACGACAAGAGTGCCGGAAAACACAATAACAGGAAAAAGAACTGTACCGAATTGGCAAAGTAATCGCTCCGGGCAAGCAGATTTACGTGCAAAATTACAAACTCAGCAAAGGGTGGCTGATAGACCTGTCGTGTTATATGCGTTTGAAAATGATTGAGGGATTGTTGACTTATCCAGGCCACGATGCGCGACAGATGATAGGTCATGGAATCCCAGTTGTTGGGAGGATTAATTATTCCCTGTACAAATACCAAAAGCAATAAGGTTGCGAGGAAGTAAAAGACAATCTTTCCTTTAGTGACTTTGAATAATGTCAATAAAGTTGCTTTTATATGAATTAAAAACAGTTTTGATTTGTTCTTAATTATGAAAACTGCAGTCCAAAAAACAATTGAAATTACAACCCACGATAAGAATACAAAACCGTGGTTCAACTGCTTCAACATACCGGCTATTTCGGTAATAAAGAGAAGAATAACGGAAAATAGCAGCGCACTTTTTACAATAGAGTCCCTGATCCAATTTTCTGATGTGATGATTGAACCCACCAATAGAAACATGGAAATAAAGGCAGCGAACAAAATAGCAATGGCCATACCCGTTGTTATTTGGTTTTGAAAAAGCCTGTTGTGCTTTTGAGGCCAACGAAGATAAAAAGAATTGATCAATGAAGCGACCATCTTTTCATTAATGCATTTATGAAATGTTGGTTACGTGGATTGAATTTGTAGGATAATATTCATAATAAACCATTGGATTTATTCGCATGGAAATACAACGAATAAAATGTTTTGAGACATATTCTCCCTAACTTTGCAGGCGAAAACTTCCAACATGAAACGAATTGCCATCTTTGCCTCAGGCAATGGATCGAATGCTGAGCATATCGCTAAATATTTTTCGGTAACTGACCTTGCCCGGGTTGATGCCATTTATTGCAACAATCCCAAAGCATATGTAATACAACGGGCTGCTCACCTAAGCATCCCTTTAATATCAATTGATCGCGAAAAATTCTATGCCTCCGAAACTATTCTGCGCGATCTGCAAAGCCGCAAAATCGACCTGGTTGTGCTGGCAGGTTTTCTTTGGCTGATACCTGGCAACCTCACACGGGCCTTCAGTCAGCGAATTGTAAACATCCACCCTGCGCTACTTCCAAAACATGGCGGCAAGGGAATGTATGGCATGGCGGTGCATGAAGCTGTGATCGATGCCGGCGACACCGAATCGGGAATTACCATTCATCTAGTAGACGAAGTATATGACAAAGGCCGCACCCTTTTGCAGGTGAAATGCCCCGTACTGCCCGATGATTCGCCCGAAAGCCTGGCCGAAAGGATACATCAGCTTGAGTATAAGCATTTCCCTAAAGTGATTGAACAGCTTTTGGAAGAATAGTTTAATGATATTGGGAGATATGATGCCAGGTTTCCAAAAGGTTCTTTTACAATTAGGATGGTCTTCTATTCCTATCGTACCCTATCCACTGTTAGGCCGGACGAGTTGTACCCAGGTGGTTTAACAAATAGAAAAATACCACATAGAATCATAAATCACATAGAAAGTCACATAGAAAAAAATCATGCGTCACATGATTACTCCCTCAATCTGAAATCAGAAATCAGAAACCCTACATTATTGGTCTCGACTTCGCCTGCCTGACTGCCGTCTTGCAGACAGGCTCGACCAACGACTATAGTAAAATCCGAAATCTACAATCAGGTTACCTTCCTATCAGCAAATAGTAATTCTTCTTCCCTTTTTGAACCAGCAGGTATTTCCCGCTTAAAAGATTGGCCTGGTTTGCAACAAAATCTTCGCCAACTTTAGCCTTATTTACCTGCACGCCACCATCTTTCAACATGCGCCGGGCTTCACCTTTTGAAGGGAAGATGGCAGTTTTCTCCGCAAGCAGTTCCAAAATACCAATGCCCTGCCCAAGTTCTTCTAGGCTGATTTCAAATTGGGGCACGCCCTCAAAAACCGAAAGCAGTGTATCTTCATCCAACCTATGAAGCGCTTCGGCTGTTCCTTTACCAAACAAAATTTCAGACGCTTCAACTGCAGCCTGATAATCAGCTTCGGAATGTACCCTTTCCGTGAGGTCTTTGGCTAAAGCTTTCTGCAATATTCGCAAATGAGGGGCTAACTGATGTTCGGCAATCATGGCTTCAATTTCTTCCTTACCGAAAAGGGTAAAAATGCGGATATACTTTTCGGCATCGGCATCAGAGGTATTGAGCCAGAACTGGTAAAATTTATACGGCGAAGTCCTTGCCGGATCAAGCCACACATTGCCCGATTCGGTTTTGCCAAACTTACCGCCATCGGCCTTTGTAATCAGCGGACAGGTAAGGGCAAAGGCTTCACCCCCGGTTTTTCGGCGAATAAGCTCGCTGCCAGTGGTGATGTTCCCCCACTGGTCAGAGCCACCCATCTGCAGTTTGCAGTTGTTGTTCAGGTAGAGGTGCAGGAAATCGTAACCCTGAACCAATTGATAGGTAAATTCGGTAAACGACATGCCATCACCGGCTTCTCCGGTCAGGCGCTTCTTCACTGAATCCTTGGCCATCATGTAATTAACGGTAATGTGCTTGCCCACATCGCGGATGAAGCTCAGGAAGGAGAACTCTTTCATCCAGTCGTAATTATTAACCAACTCGGCTTTGTTGGCCGCTTCGGTTTCAAAATCGAGCAATTTCATCAACTGGGTTTTCAAGCCTTCCTGGTTGTGACGCAAGGTGGCTTCATCCAGTAAATTACGTTCTTCCGATTTGCCCGATGGATCGCCAATCATACCAGTGGCGCCGCCAACCAAAACGATGGGTTTATGGCCGCAACGTTGCAGATGTTTCAACATCATCACACCAACTAAGTGACCAATATGAAGGGAGTCGGCGGTGGGGTCAATGCCCACGTAGGCCGATATCATCTCTTTTTGCAATATTTCTTCGGTGCCGGGCATAATGGTGTGCACCATTCCACGCCAGGTAAGTTCTTCAACAAAGTTCATCAGAATAATTTTTGGCAAATTTACGCTTATCCGGGGAATTGACAAAAAGACAGCTAACCAACTGATTGTATGTATCCACCAAAATTTTATTAACTATTTTTATTAAGCTGCATTGGTATTTTTCTTACGTTTACAACGTGAAATAAGTGGTGTGCTTAATGCAAATGGTGTACCTGAAAAGTCATTTTTCTGCTCCTTTCTCAAATCAAAAATTCCTGCAAAAGAGCAGGGTTTCATTCAAAAAAGATACATTTGCAACCACTCAAACATCATTCTTCATCATTATTCCAGAAAATCCGATGAAAAAAACAACTACTTTTTTACTATTAGTGCTTTTTGCATTCAGTGTTTCGGCACAAGTCACAGAATTCAACTATTACTTTGGTGCGCCCAAAATAGAAATTCAGGGAGCAAGCCAGACCATCAACTTCAGCAATACCCTGCTTCAGGGCATACCTGGTGAACCCCTCCTACCCTATCAGGCTGTAAACCTGTTGATTCCCCCGGGACATGAAGCGGTTGGAATCACGGTTACAGGTAACGATGAAGTGATTCTAGACGGGTTCTTTAAACTTGCCCCGGCACAGTTTTCAAGGCCACTCTCGGAAGAAAGTCTTTTCCCTGCAACAGAAAAGGAAGAAATTTACACTTCGGATAAAATATACCCCAACACTTCCCGTGGCAACCTCAGCACACAGTACATGAATGGGTTTGGATTTGCCCAAACGGTGATTACACCAATAAAATATGTTCCTTCCGAGGGTCGTTTAAGCTATTTTAAAAGTGTTACTGTTCGTCTGGAAACCCGCGAAACGGTGCGTGGAACAGCAGCTCTTAAGAATTTAACCTCCTCCGAAAGTGTTAGGAAGCAAGCCACCAAAAGTGCACAGAACCTGACAATGGCCACTTCTTACCCTTCGCCAAAAGCATCGGCAAATGATTATCAAATCCTGATTGTTTCCCCTCAAATATTTTCAAATGCGCTGATACCTTTAAAGGATCTGTATCTTCCAAGGGGATTGAAATCGCAATTTGTAAGCATTGAAACCATTCAGACCGGAGGTTCCGGAACAGATCTACCCGAAAAAATACGCAATTACATAATTGAACAATACCAGCAATTTGGTATCGAACATGTGGTACTTGCCGGTGATGTGGAACATGTACCCTATCGCGGTTTCTATTGTACAGTTCAGTCTTCGAGTGTTTACACCGACGATGATATCCCTTCAGATTTGTATTATTCAGCCCTGGATGGCAACTGGAATACCAATCAGAATGCGTTGTGGGGAGAAATTGGCGAAGATGACCTGCTTCCCGATATTTCCGTTGGCCGCTTGTCGTTCAGTTCGGCAACCGAACTGGCTGCAATGCTTAACAAGACTACAAAATATCAAAATTCCCCCATTCAGGGTGAGCTGCGCATGCCATTGATGGCCGGTGAAAATTTATATACTGGCCCCGACACCTGGGGATCAGATTATCTGGAATTGCTGATTGGAACGCACAGTGACAATGGTTACACCACAACGGGCATTCCCGAAGACCATAACATTGTGAGGCTATATGACGAAATTCAGAACTGGAGCCCAAGTATGCTGATGGCAACCATAAACACTGGTCCAAACTATATCCATCACGTGGGTCATGCCAATACGGATTACACCATGAAGCTATATAATTCCGATATTACCAATGCCAATTTTTCGGGCGTAAACGGGGTGCTTCACAACTTCCCCATTGTATATACCCACGGTTGTATTTGTGGCGCTTTTGATGCCAACGATTGTATAGGTGAAAGAATGGTAGCCATCGATAATTTTGCCTCTGTCTTTATCGGAAACTCCCGTTATGGCTGGTTTAACGAGGGCCAGACAGAAGGTCCTTCAGCACACATGCACCGCGAATTTGTAGATGCCTTGTTTTCCGATAGCCTCAACCGTATCGGCAGGGCTCATATGGAATCAAAAATTGAAACCGCACCCTGGGTAAATGCGCCCGGCCAATGGGAAGAAGGTGCGCTGCGCTGGTGTTTTTACGACTGCAACGTGTTGGGTGATCCCGTTATGGCTGCCTGGACCGATGAACCTATTGGGATTGTTACAGAATATCCGGCAAGTATAACTAATGGTTCTGCCCAATTTGAAGTTACGGTTACCACTGGTGGCCTGCCTGCCAAAGGACTTACAGCAGCATTGTTGCGGGATGGTGTCCTTTACGGGACAGGCATTACCAACAGCAACGGCGTGGCAACAGTTGCCATTGATCCCGTGATAGTTGAACCCGGTGATGCCCAACTGGTCATCTCAGGATACAACTGTTTACCAACCTATTACACCGTGGTATTCATAAGCGGTGATAGCCCTTATGTAGTTTATGGCGGTTGTCAGATAATTGATGTCGGCGGAAATAACAACGGACTACCGGATTATGGCGAATCCATTAATCTGGAAGTTATCATGCAAAACATCGGGCAAATGGATGCCACCAATGTGGAAGTTACCCTTGCCAGTGACAGTCCATACATCACCATAACCGATGATCATGAAAATTATGGTACCATCGCTGGTGGTGGAAGCATTGCCTTAACCGGATTTAGCTTTGATATTTCACAGGATGTTCCTGACAACCAAATGGTTGAGTTTAACATTACCGCACAATCCGGCGATGATACCTGGAATTCAACTTTCCAGATTTTTTTGCTTGCACCAGCTATTGATGCCGGAAATGCAGAGGTTTCTGATCCTACAGGAAACAACAACAGTTTGCCCGATCCGGGTGAAACCATTGATCTGGGAATCACCATAATGAACCGTGGCGGAAGTACAGCCCTGCCAATGAATGGAACCCTGATTTGCAACAATGCATTGGTGAACATCCCACAAAACATTTCCGACGCCTTCACACTCTTACCTGGCTATCAGACACAAATATTCTTTGAAAGCATAAGCATTTCACCTGAAATTTTGGTTGGCACCCCGCTCCTTTTTAGCCTTACCGTTTCAACCATTGAACAACCACAAATCGTAATACAAAAAGATTATGCCTTTGTGGTCGGGCAAATCATAGAAGATTTTGAAACCGGCAACTTCCTGATGCATCCCTGGCAGCACGGTGGAAATGCCAACTGGACCATCTCCGGCACCAATCCGTTTGAAGGGGAATTCAGTGCACGCTCCGGCAATATATCTGGCAATCAGCAATCTGAACTTTTGGTGCCCTGTAATGTTCTTACTTCCGATAGTATTTCTTTTTACTTCAAAGTTTCTTCGGAAGAAGGCTATGATTTCCTCCGGTTTTACATTGACAACACAAAAAAAGGAGAATGGTCGGGCACCAGGGGCTGGTCCAGGGCGAGTTTCCCTGTGCAGGTTGGTCAACATAACTTCAGGTGGGTTTATAACAAAGATATTGGGGTTAACACTGGTGAAGATGCTGGCTGGATAGATTACATTGTTTTCCCGCCTATTGCAACAGAAGTGGGAATCGCTGAAAACAGAATCCCGGATGCCGGTTTATTGGTTTTTCCAAATCCTGCAAACGAAACCCTGACCATTTACACAGGGAAATGCGACTACAACGCTGTAATACGGGTAATCGATATATCAGGAAGAACGATTTTAGAATTTCACGATGTTTCCCCGGGTCAATACCTTAAAGCAGATGTGTCGGGTGTTGCACCAGGAATCTACATCTTAACCAATTCGGGGAAAACCACCCTAAAAACAATGAAACTGATCATCCAATAATCAACATAAATCATCCAAATTTTACTAATTTATAACACACCGTGAGAAAAAATCTACTGCTACTATTGCTGGCAATGCTTTTTGCCGCACCGGGGCTCTACGCACAGAAGCCCAAAAAACAATTATACATGCCCAATGCGCCGGTACCTGGAAAGTACAAGGTTGATCCGCGTATTGACAATATGTCATACTGGCGGCGTATGGCCTCACTCGGACTTGTGCCTGTTGCCCCGGATTACCCGGCCCCGCTGGGAAAATATAACGGGAGCAAACTCGTCGGTAGAAATATTATGAGCGAGGATTCGCCAGATGTACCGGTTACAACGGTGAATTCTACCCAAAGCGAAAATTCGATCTTCGTTAATCCAAATGCCCCGACTTCGGTGCTCAATTCAAACAACTCTACCCCGCGGCCGGTTTCCGGTATTTACGGTGCCAACGATTTTATGTCGGAAGATGCTGGCATCACCTGGGGTGGTGAAGTTCAGGGAGCTGGTGGCGAAAACAGTGGAGATCCTGCGACAGCAATTGGACTGAATGGCTGGTACTACGTGGGATACATTCATTCTTCGGGTGGACAGGGAGTTTCCTATTCAACCAATCAGGGTGCTACCTGGACTGCCGTGCTGGTGGCTCCTTCCCCTGGGGGATGGAGTTCCTTGCTCGATAAAAACCATATGTGGATCGACAACAGCCCAACCAGCCCCTATGAAGGACATCTTTATGATGCATGGACAAATTTTGGAGGTTCAAATGATGCAGAAATTGAAATATCCCGCTCAACCAATCAGGGCCTGGCATGGTCACCAGCAGTAAACATCAGTTCAAACGTTAATGCCGGCAGCCACAACCAGGGCGTAAACATCCAAACCGGACCAAATGGTGAAGTATATGTCATTTGGGCGATTTACGATGGTTTCCCCCAGGATGAAAAAGCCATAGGTATGGCCAAATCATTAGACGGAGGTGCAACATGGCTTCCCGCCACCCGTGTTATCAACAACATCAGGGGTATCCGAAGTACTACCACCAGCAAAAACATGCGTGTGAATGGTTTTCCTACCATGGCTGTTGACATTAGCAGTGGTTCTAACAGTGGCGCCATATATGTAACATGGACCAATATCGGCACGCCAGGCATCAATACGGGTAGCGATATGGACATTTATATGGCCAAATCAACCGACCAGGGAGCCACCTGGGGAACCCCGATAAGGGTAAATCAAGACCCTGCAGGCCTCGGAAAACAGCATTTTTTTCCCTGGATTACCTGCGATGCAACCAATGGTAATTTGAGCGTTATATATTATGACGACCGCAATGTTTCCTCAACTCAATGCGAAGTGTATGTTTCAACTTCTATTGATGGCGGTGAAACATGGGAAGATATTAAGGTGAGTGATGTTTCATTTACCCCACAGCCAATTGCCGGACTTGCGGATGGCTATTTTGGCGATTATCTGGGCATTCATTCCCATGGACGTTGGGTATATCCCGTTTGGACCGACAACCGCACCGGTTCGGCCATGACCTATGTTTCTCCTTTCCAGTCAGGCCCGCCACCAAACCAGCCCTGGCTTGTGTATCAATCGCACAATGTAAACGATGAGGCAGGGAACAACAATGGACTGCTTGATTTCGGGGAGACGGTGAAATTCGACGTTACCATGGAAAACATTGGCGATCAGCCTTCGTCGGCAGTGATGACCACCCTTTCCACCGAATCAACCTACATTGAAATTACCGATGCCTCAGAAGAATTCGGTGATTTTGAAGTTGCCCAAATCAAGGCTTTTCCTCAGGCATTTGAACTGAGTGTATCTCCAAACATTCCCGATGGCGAAATCATTACTTTTACCCTAACCTCGGTGGATGCTGCTGACAGCACCTTTATCAACAACTTTAATGTGGAAGCACATGCCCCGGCATTACAGGCAGGATCACTTATTATCAATGACGAAACGGGCAACAACAACGGCCGCCTCGATCCGGGCGAAACCGTTACCGTAAGCATTTTAACCTCTAACCCTGGTGATTATATTGCAAATGAAGTAATTGGCCAGTTAAGTGCCGCAAGCCCGTTCGTAAGCATCACAAACAATCAGTTTACCATTGGCGACCTGGGACCGGGAAATTTAAACGCGGTTATGATTGAATTTGAATTGACGATTGATCCATTAACCCCTGTAGGCTATTCAACCGCACTGAATTTCACCCTTACTTCATCGCTTCTTTCAATCAACAAGCAGTACAATGTGCAGGTAGGCCTTATTGTTGAAGACTGGGAAACCGGCGGCGAGTCATTTGAATGGCAATTTCCTGGCCTTTCACCATGGGCGATTACCACAGCTCAGGCTTACGAAGGAAATTCAAGCGTTGCTTCAGGAAACATTGGCAACAGCCAAAGTACAGAAATCTCCGTCCCTTACGAAGTGATGAATAACGATACCATTTCCTTCTATGTAAAGGTTTCCTCTGAACAAAGTTACGACTTCCTTAAATTCTACATTGACAACACCATGCGTGGACAATGGTCGGGGGATGTTAACTGGCAGAAGGCTAAATTTGCTGTTGATGCCGGCGAACATACGTTTAAATGGACCTACAGCAAAGATGTTAGCACTATTGGCGGAAGCGACAAGGCATGGGTTGACTTCATTGTATTCCCTGCCCCATTGCAAATTATCTCTTTCGCAGGTATGGATGACAGTATTTGCGGGATGAATGCTTATCTTTTAGATGGTATTGCTGCAAATTATGACTCTACACTCTGGTCCTCTTCGGGAGACGGAACGTTTGAAGATGAAACATCCCTGAGCACTTTCTACACTCCCGGCATGTCCGATCTGGAAACAGGCAATGTTGAGCTAACGCTTACAGCAATTGGTGCTGACGATAATTCAATGACCGATGCCATGACCCTGATCATCGGGAGACAAGCTTCTGTTATTGCTGGTGATTTCGCATCAATATGTGAAGGCGAAGTATTTCAGCTCAATGGCATTGGTGAGAATTATGTTACCATCAACTGGACATCTTCTGGCGATGGTGCATTCTCCGATGCAAATGTCCTGAACCCGGTTTATACACCCGGGGAACAGGATTTAATTACAGGATCTGTTCAACTCATCCTAAACGGAACTTCATCAGCGCCTTGTATGGATGTATTCAGTGAAATGACTTTGTCCATTATTCCTCTAGCCACGGCAACTATGACTGGCGACACCGCCATTTGTATTGGTGCAAGTGTGCCCGTGATGATCAACCTTACCGGTACCGCACCCTGGAACCTCGATGTGGAAGGTTATGGCCCGATAACTGCAACTGAAAATCCGGTTGAGTTTACCGTTTCACCCACCGAAACCCAAACCTATCAACTTTTATCCGTTGTTGATGCCAATGGCTGCACTGGAATGGTTGAAGGAAGCTACACAGTTAACGTAAACACCCTCCCCGTTGTATCACTCGTTTCGGATACCTCTGGCTGTTACAACCACGTCATCACTCTTATGGCCGAAACCGAGGGACAGGTAGATTACCTATGGACCCCGGGCAATTACACTTCACAAAGCATTAATGTGGACACTACCGGTGTTGGCGGTGGCACACATACCTGGACCGTTGTGGTTACCGATGAAAATAACTGTACTTCTTCGGCGACTTCAAATGTTAATTTCTACGATTGTACCGGCATTGATGAGCCGGGTAACAATGCTGCACAAATCTATCCAAACCCGTCAAACGGTGCATTTACCATCCGCTTTGCCAAAGCAACTTCAAAAACGGTTAACCTATCTATTACCGACGCCTCCGGCAATGAAGTTTATCAGCTTAACAACGCTACACCGGGCAATAAAGAACTGAATGTCAGGGTTCCGGGTCTGGCTGCAGGTGTTTATATGGTTAAAATTTCTGAAGACAACAAAATCAGTAGTTTGAGGCTTGTCATCAAATAAAAGTGATTTTTTGTTAACGTTAAAAGGGGGCAATCAAACGCCCCCTTTTTTGTTGTCCGACAAAAAAATATCCTGATTTTTTTTAAAACATGTACTTTGTTAAATATTTTAATTATTTTTGCTCGTAACGCAGGTTGGTTCATTTTCAGCGCATTGATCATTCTGAAAATGCTCTTTTTTCGAAACATTCATTAAATCACCATTCATGAAAACTAGTTTACCTAAGTTTTTTTCGAAAAGTTTCGTGTCAGCATTAACCTTAACGGTTATACTTTCATTTACTTTTCTTACTGTTTCAGCCCAGGTTCAACGCTACACCGACAGTTGGGGCAATCAGGGATTAAGCCTCAAGCGTCAAAGTTCTGACGGCGTTGGGCTAAACTTCTCCATTAAGGAATTTAATTTTGTTGACCGTGATATTAACGGGTCAACTATGACAGGCATTGAATTTTCCGAGTCCTTGCTTCAAAACGAAGAAGGTTGTCCCGACCTCCCCGGATTTGGCAGGTACATTGCCATTCCGCAAGGCTCAACCCCTGTGGTTGAAATTGTAAATATGCGCACCGAAAGGTTTACCAATGTTGAAATAGCGCCAGCCCCGCGTATCCCTCTGGATACCGAAGACGGGCCACTGTTTTATGAGAAAAAGCAATCGGTTTACTCCAAAAATGAATTGTATCCGGCACAACCAGTAACGATTGGTGATTTTTCACAAATCAGAGGTGTTGATGTTGCCATGCTCGGCATCACACCTTATCAATACAATCCTGCAACAAAAGAGCTTATCGTTTACCGCGATATAGAGGTAAATATCCGTTTTGAAGGCGGTAACCGTCAGTTTGGTAGCGAAAAATATCGTAATCCTTATTGGGATGCGATCATGGAAGATGCTATTTTCAACTATTCCTCATTGCCCGTGATTGACTATAATGCCAAGGCAAGAAATACCCGCAGCACTGGTTGGGAATACGTAATCATCACCCCAAACAATGAAATTTTTACCCAATGGGCCGACTCCATTAAGCAATTTCGCTCAGAAGAAGGCATTTATACAGGCATTGTTAAACTTTCGGACATAGGTGCCAACGTGAATGCCAACATGCTTGAAAGTTATATCAATGATGCTTACGCCAACTGGGATATTCCTCCGGTTGCCGTTCTCATACTAGGTGATTATGGTTCAAACAACGATGACAGGATCACCTCCCCCATCTGGAACAACTATTGTGTTTCAGACAATATTCTTGCTGACGTTAGCGGGAACTCTATGCCGGACATTGTATTTGCGCGCATCACTGCTCAAAACGCTGCTCAGTTGGAGTCCATGATTGGCCGTTTTATGAATTATGAACGTAATCCACCAACCAACCCCTCTTTTTATGACAAACCCATCACCGCTTTGGGATGGCAAACGGAGCGTTGGTTCCAGATTTGTTCAGAAGTAGTTGGCGGTTTCTGGAAAAACGGCCTGGGAAAAAATCCTGTCCGCATTAACGAAGTTTACCAGGGCAACCCGGGAAGCATCTGGTCAAGTGCCCAGAATACATCCACAGTAGTTGGTGTATTTGGTCCCGTAGGGCTTGGATATATTCCGGCTACACCAGCCGAATTGGGCAACTGGAGTGGAGGAAATGCCAGCCAGATCAACAGTGCCATTAACGAAGGATCGTTTATGCTGATGCACCGCGACCATGGTTATGAAGGCGGATGGGGAGAACCATCCTATGGGAACTCCAACATCAATGGCCTTACCAATACCGATCTGTGTTTTATCCTTTCAATAAATTGCCTTACCGGCAAATACAATGATAATTCAGAATGTTTTACCGAGAAATTCCACCGGCACAGCTTCCTGGGACAACCTGCGGGTGCACTGGGGCTCATTGCAGCTTCCGAAGTTTCGTATTCATTTGTGAATGATGTATATGTTTGGGGTCTTACCGACAACATGTGGCCGGCATTTATGCCTCAATATGGAGCCACACCTGAAGGAAGGGGAGTACTTCCCGCATTTGGAAATGCAGCAGGCAAATATTTCCTGAAACAATCCAACTGGCCATACAATACCAACAACAAAGAAGTTACCTATAACCTTTTCCACCACCATGGTGATGCTTTCCTTAGGGTATGTGCATTTATTCCAACAGATGTTGTGGCCAACTATGAGCCCGAACTTTTCGAAGGTGATACCATTTTTACCATTAGTGCATCCCCCAATTCAAGGATAGCCCTAACTGTTGATGGTGAAATCCTTGGAACGGGTGTAACAGGATTTATGTCCGATATAGAAATCCAGATACCTCCACAACTTGCAGGCACACATGTTAAGGTTGTTATTACACGCCAGAATTCGAACCGGTATGAAAACTGGCTCAATATTGTACCCTCTATGACTTCCGCATCAGCAGGTGAGGATGTAATGGTTTGCGAAGGATCTGATTATCAACTGAATGGCTCTGCAATCAATTATGAAAGCCTGTTGTGGGAAAGCAGCGGAACAGGTACTTTTAACGATGCCACTATTTTAAACCCCATTTATTCCCCTTCGGTTGATGACTTTACCCTGACTTCAGTTGTATTGTCGCTTACTGCACATAATCCTGCAATTGCTGATTCAACCGATAGCATGGTTTTATCCTTCAACCCTGCACCCGTTGTGGTAGCCGGTGAAAATTCAAATATTTGTGCCGGTGAAAATTTCACCCTGAGTGAAGCATCTGTTGTAAATCAGACCACTATGGGATGGATTACCTCGGGTAATGGTACTTTTGATGATCCAACAGCCATTAATCCAGTATATTCACCTTCTGCCGAGGATCTTGCTGCCGGTTCAGTTATGCTGACCCTTTCGGCATCTAACGATTATTGTGCAACTACTGAAGCACAGCTGGAACTTCAAATCCATGCCTTGCCTGAACCTATGATTCAGGGTGCAGATATGGTTTGCCAGTATCAGTCAGAATTGATTTACACCGCCGGAACTGAAATTAATGAATATCTTTGGGAAATCACCGGTGGGACGATTGTAAACGGACAAAACACTGCCAGTCCTTCCATTACCTGGGATGAAGCCGGAATCGGGGTCCTTACGATGACAGAAACCAACGAATTTGGATGTTCAAATACCACAACCTTTGAAGTTTTGGTGAATGCATCTCCTGCCCCTGCCATTGATGGCAACGCGGTGGTTTGTGCAAACAGCGAGCAAATCGTTTATACCTCAGCTATGGTTGAAGGCAATACCTACCAGTGGATGGCCGAAGGCGGAGAAATTATCGCCGGTGCCAATACCAACAACATCTCGGTAAACTGGGGCGCCAATGGAACTGGAATGTTGACACTCATCGAAACTACTGGCACCACAGAATGTACGGCACAGGCTGAATACAATGTACTCATTGACTCACCCATTATAAGCCTCGGTGCGGACACAAGCATCTGCCTCTCCCATGTACTTACCCTGACAGGTGAAAACGGATATGCTTCCTATTTATGGTCAACCGGCGAAACTTCACAAAGCATTCAACTGATTGGCGAAGATCTTGGAACCGGCGAATTGCCATATACCCTAACCGTTTCAAACGAACAGGGCTGCGAAGGAACCGCCAGCATCACGGTAACTGTGGGTGCCTGCCTTGGTATTGAAGAGCCTGGGACTACCGGAAAATTCACCATACTTCCCAATCCCAACAATGGCGAATTCACCCTCGAACTGAACAATGCAGCTTCCGGCAAAACCGGCATAAGCATCCTCAATACCCAGGGTGAAGTTGTGTTTAACAAATCCATTGTGGTGAATCAATCCATGCACAAAGAAAACCTGCACCTGAACCTCAGCAGCGGTGTTTATTTTATAAGGATTGAATCCACCCAGGGCATCACCACTCAAAAACTGGTGATCAAATAAAAACGTTATTAATTCTGCAAAAAGCCCGTTTTAACCGACGGGCTTTTTCTTTATATTAAGTTTTTCTTCATAAGAAGATTACAAATTCACTAATTGTACATTAAATATTACATTGACTTCAAAACTTGTCGTATTTTTAATGTTTGTAAGCTTAAAAATCATATAAAATGTCCGGCCAGGAGAAACCCAAAATACTTATTGTTGATGATATTGAGGTAAACCTTATCCTTTTAGAAACCGTTTTGCGCAAGGAAAATGCAACGGTGCTAAAGTCAATGTCAGGATTTGATGCCCTCGAAATATCCGCAGTCAACGACCTGGCCCTGATTATTTTAGATGTTTCCATGCCGGGAATGAATGGATTTGAACTGGCCGAACGCATACGGAGTCAGGATAATAACTCCTTAACGCCCATCATCTTCGTTTCAGCCATTCTGTATGATCAGTTCAGCATAATTAAAGGCTATCAGGCCGGAGCGGTGGATTACATCACCAAACCCTTTCAGAATGAAGTATTGCTTGGCAAAGTGAGGATGTTCTTGAAAATACATCAACAAAACCGTGAAATACAGCAAACCAGCCTTGCACTAAAGGAAAGTGTTGACAGATATCAGAAAGCGGAAGATACCCTTCTTTTCCGCTATAAAATGGAACGCATCATTTCACTGGCATCGGCAAGGTTTTCCGGACGATTTGATCCCGACAGCTCCCTGCAGTTTATGTTGATTGACCTGGCACAATTGCTGAATGCCACCGAGGTTTCGTTTTTTACCATCGATGCAAGACAAATCATTTCAACTTCGGGCACAAAAAATTTTTCAATCCCCGAGCCATCTGCCCCATTTATTCAGGAGTTATTCTCCGTTAGGGACAATTGCAATGTACTGATCCATTACATTACCAAAGACAACAACTGGTACCGACCCGGAAAAGGGCTGGATACCAACAATGATGAAGCCTCCATTGCCATTCCGGTGCACCTTTCGGATAAACCTTATGGCGGAATCCTTATAAAAGGTTGTTCGGAATTCAACCTTCTTGAACAACAGGATATCTGCTCGATCGGCGTATTTGGCACCATAACCGGGAATGCCATTGAAAGGGTGTTTACCCAACTTAAACTCGAAAAAAGCGAACTAAAATACCGCAGTTATATTGAAAATGCACCCAACGGAATCCTGGTTGCAGAAGCCAATGGGACCATTTCAGAGGCAAATACCGCAGCCACCAACCTGTTTGGCCTTGACCAGTCGGAATTGAATAAAATCAACCTCAACCATTTACTGGATAAGGAAAGACTATCGGCACAATTCCCTGATTTTAAAGGGCTATTGGCAGAAAAGAAAAGCCAGGCGGAGTTTTTTGTATCAAAAAGTGGCTCATCCATAATTGTACGGGCCGAAAGTGTATTGCTCCCTGATGGCAGGTTTCTGATTTTTTGCTCCGATATTACCGCCACCCGAGAGATGGAGAAACACCTTATCCACACCGAGCGTATGGTGGGCATAGGTGAAATGGCCACCGGCATTGCCCATGAAATCAACCAGCCACTCAACACCATTTCCTTTGGTATTGATAACCTGATGCATGCCATTTCATCCAAACATGCGGATGAAGATTACATCAAGGAAAAATCCCGGAAGATTTTTGAAGGCATCCACCGAATGAGGACCATTATTGACCATGTGCGTACCTTCTCACGAAGCAATGATGACTTTATAAATTCTGCATTCAGCATGAACGAAAGCATCACCAATGCGCTGTCACTGGTAAATGAACAATATAAAAACCGGGGCATTCAGATAGTTACCCATCTGGCGCCAGACCAGGATGTTACCCTCATTGGAAATACCTACAAAATGGAACAGGTAATCCTGAACCTGCTTTCCAATGCCAGAGATGCCATTGATGAAAGAATGCAGGGATCGAACGAAAACTATTCCCCTGAGATTATCGTTTACAGTCTGAAAAATAAGGAAGCCATTGAAATTGTGGTTAAAGACAATGGAAACGGAATTCCTACCGAACACCTGGATCATATTACCGCACCTTTTTATACCACCAAGGAACCCGGAAAAGGCACCGGACTAGGTTTGGCCATAACGTATGGCATTATTAAAGAACACAGCGGAGAAATTGGCTTTGCCAGCACACCGGGCAAGGAAACCACGGTTACCCTGAGATTCCGCCCAAAAGCTACGCCAACCGGAAAATAACAGCACAAATTATGGCCAAAACAAAGTTGAGGGTACTCATCCTGGATGATGAAGTTGATTTTGCAGAAGAACTGAAAGAATTTTTGCAGCTTCGTGATTTTGAAGTTTATACGGCCAACACGCCCGGGGAAGGATTTGAAAGCCTCAGGCGACGGCCTTACGATCTGATGATCCTCGACATCCGCCTGCCGGGAATGAGCGGTCTCGAAATCCTGAAACAAGTGCGCAAGCAATATCCATCCATGGAAGTGATCATCATTTCGGGCCATGGGGATATGGATTCGGTTATTCAGGCTATGCGCGATGGCGCCATCGATTACCTGCGAAAACCGTTCCGGCACATCGACATTCAGTTGTCCATTGAACGAACAGAGAAATACCTCAAACTTTACCGACAATTCAAGGACATTCAGGATCAACATTCCCTGATTTCGTCGGAGCTGGAACGCCTGATTGATCGCAATTTTATTGGCGAAAGCCGCCCCATTCGCCAGGTGCTGGAACTGGCCAACACCGCTTCAAAATATCCCAGCACCAATGTGCTTATTACCGGCGAAAGCGGCACCGGAAAGGAAATTATTGCACGCATCATCCATTTTGCCAGCGAACAACGCAACCATCCATTCGTTGCTGTGAACAGCAGCGCCGTTTCTGATTCCCTGCTCGAAAGTGAGTTCTTCGGACATGTAAAAGGTTCGTTCACCGGCGCCATAAACGATAAAAAAGGTTACTTTGAAGTGGCCAATGGCGGAACCCTTTTCCTGGACGAAATTGCGGATATGCCCTTTGCCCTGCAAGCCAAGTTGCTGCGCGCCATTGAGGAAAAGAAGATTAAGCGGGTGGGCGGAAACGAAGAAATTCAGGTTGAATTCAGGATTATTGCCGCTACCAACCACAATGTAGAAAACCTGATTGAAAGCCGACAATTCCGGCTCGACCTTTTCCATCGGCTCAATACCCTCACCATCAACATCCCGCCCCTGCGCGAGCGACCGGAAGATATTGAACCACTGCTGCGCTACTTTGTGGACTATTTTGCGCAAAAGCTCAATAAAGCCATTCCCAAAATCAGCACTCAGCTTTTCGAGACCATCAAAACCTATGATTTCCCCGGAAATGTGCGTGAACTCCGCAACATGGTGGAGCGCGCGATGATTTTCTGCAACACCCAAACCCTCAGTGCCATCGATTTCCAGTTCACTGATAAAAAAGGCATGAAAACCACCAATGCCGTGGTTTTAAACCTTGAAGAACAGGAACAAAACCTTATCCTTGCCGCCCTGAACGAATGTGGCTACAACCAGGTAATGGCCGCCCAAATGCTGGGCATTTCCCGCGATTCACTTATCCGGAGGATGAAAAAATTTAATATTAGGATTGTGAAGGAGTAGAGGAAAGAATCTGTAGGCATGCAATTACATGATGCGACAAAAAGGATTGGCTATTGAAAATCATAACTATTTTTTATCCGGAAAACTTCAGAATTCAGGACAACACAATCCGAAACTACAGAGTAATAAATTCTTAGTATTTCAATCCCTCACACACCTCACACTATAACTGTCCGTCTTCATTCCATTAAAAAAATAGACTTCCAATACCTGACCATTTAGTCCGACCGCTTTAGCTGAAATGCTGTCATTTTCGGTTGCGGTCCAGAAGCAAGCCTGATTCCTCAATCCGATAAAAACTCCGGTGGTGTCCGAATTTTTCATTCCTCCTGGAAGAATACTTAAACGCGATTCGTTGGTTATGCCTCTCGATTGCTGTGACCAATGCTGATTGCCCAATTCTTTCATTTTGCCATAAGCTTCTTTGCGACCACCCAGGGAAAATATCAGCGATGCCCACTCTGACTCAGCGGGCAAATGCCAGTGAACTGGACAAATCCCCTGATTGCCGTAAGTTTTTGAATATTGTAGCATCTCATCCCACTGATACAACCCCCCGTAGGTATTGCAATTTTTGATGTCATTGTCAAAACAGTATCGCTCTATCTTTCCATTGTCCGTCTGCGGCATGTTTTGTATCGACATCCCAATATTCAGGTTTTGGGCCATCCAAATCTGATTGCCAATCCGAACCCATTTATAAGATGCTCCAGTTCTTTTATCTACAAAATCTCCTAAACCAGCACCGGAATAAACATCAGGTTCTGCCTGAACCTGAAATTGAAAAGCTCTCGTGATGTCGGCATCTTCCAATATCCTGTTCCAAACAATTTTTTTTCGTGTGCCAGGGTTTATGGAAGGACCAACAGCTCCCGAAACCTTATGCAGTTGTTTCCAGGTTTGTCCATCATCTTCGCTAATATGCAGGTCTATCCAGTAATCTCTGCTGAGTGGCCCGGCCAGATCATAAAAGATAAACATTTGATCATCAGAGAATTCGTAGTTAATATTGCTTATTTTTTGGGTGTATCCACTCTTTTCAGCAAAAAGAATTATCAAAACAATGCAAATCAGGTATTTCATTCTTATTATGAATTGAATAAATGGAATCAATGGAACAGTGCGGCTTTTATTGGAATTGTTTCTAATATTTACCCATTGATTATTTTAAAGAAGCCAGTATCTTAAATAGATTATTCCAACTTCTTCAATTAACAGACCAATGTCATTACTATTCTTCTGAAGTCGCGGCAGGCCCGATTCTTACTTTAGTTAAATCCACCGGAAACTCGGAGCTTACAATCATTTGTGGATTTTGTTCCTTATTGTTAACTGTCAAAGATTTAATGTTGACTTCACGCTTCAGGTATTCAAATAAACTCTGATAGTCAACCGATCCTTTGGTCTCCTGAATCTTTTTCAAAAGATAATAAGTGAATAACCCATGTTGTTTATCTTTATAAAAGCCTGAGGATTCATCGCCTGAGGAAGAGGTAAATACAACCAGATTACCATTAATGGTTTCATCCTTAGGTTTAATTTTCACGCTCTTTGATGCAAGCAAACCTTCTGTGCGGCCTCCCCCGGAGAAGCAGGCATCAAGAAATACAGTAACTTTTTTTGTTGGAAATTTTGAAAGTTCGGCATACAAATTACTCAACTTGATGGCTAATTTAAGATTTGAACCCGCGACATCCACGGGGATTAGGTAACCTTCACTGGTGTTTTCATCCGGCAAACCATGTCCTGAAAAATAGAAGATCAACTCTGCATTCCCATGGCTGTTTGCAGCAAGCGAACTTAACCATGACAAATCCTGGTTCATGGTTGCATAGGTTGCATTTTTATGTAAGCGGATATTGTCTTTCGGGACACCATAGGTACTTTGAAGATAATTTGCAAAGGTTTCAGCATCTTTTTCGGCAAATTCAACATTGCTTTCCGACTTTAGACCCATCTGGTATCTTTTATAATCCTCATTCCCTATAACTACAGCAAAAATATTAGGATTACTTACCACAACTTCGGGAATATTTCTATCCACATCGGACGAACCAACACTGATCTGGCGTGCTTCACCACTGGAAAAAGCGTTTGTACTTCGGGGTATTGCGCTGATGTTAACCGGTTCGAAACTGAAGTTTAAAAGAGTAGGACTAAAGGCTACCATATCGGAACTATTGTAATAGTATTTTTTATTCATTGCAAGGGTATCTTCCAGTTCAAAATGAAGAAACGCAAAATTGTTTTTATTTACTGTATATGACATGTTCTCAAGTTTATAGTGCTTGAACCGGGCATCAAAAACCTCAGCCTCTGCTCTTGGAATATTCAAAAAGATAGGATCAAATTTTGGGAGAGCAATTTTATAGGACGTATTATCAGCATCATAATCGGTAACTGCATATGACCAGTTGAGGTTGTCCTTAACCAATGAATCTATGGTCTGTTGAGTTAAAGCAGCAATTTGTAAGTCTCTTGAGCTTTCTGTTACACGGGTTTTATATTCTTCTGTAGTTTCCCATTTGCTTTTTGCCTGCCATGTAATAATTTTGTTTTCAACAATTTCTTTGATTTCATCAATCAATGATGGGATATATTTACTGGTTGTAATGGCCATAATGCTGGAAGGGCTTGAAATACCAGTTGATTCAGTTATGCTAAATCTAAAATTAACCATTCCATCTATTGCCCTGGTTGTTGCTTTCACAGGTATTTTCAATACCTGGGTAGATACATTCGAAATATTTCCCACCGGGGTTATCTCTTCAAATTCAACCATCGAAGTTGATTTGTCGCAGGTAGTTTTTACCATAACATCTTTTGCAATTCCAACACCAGAATTTTTCAGGTAGATATTGAATACTCCACTTTTATTACCTGTTAATGATGAGCTGGTATCCGGATAAATGAACCTGATTGTGTCAATTTTGAGAGACGGTGCAGCCATCGTTTTTACGGTAAAAGTTGTGTCTTTCAACGCATAAGGCGACTGGGAAATCATACTAAAATCAGTAAAACTGAACCTCGCAAGGGCGCTTTTAAGTTTTTCTGTCGAAGAAATATTCATTTCGACAGTGTGGACAGAACGGGGAGGAATTGTTTCAATAAACATATGCGTTGGGAAGGTGAGTTCTTCTACCTTACTTAATTCTGAAATATCAAACTTGAGCTTCATTGCGCTACCCTCACCCGAGTTGACAATATCGAACGTTATTTTAACCTCTTCTGTCCCTTCTAATATATTGTTTTTGTTATGATCATCCATCTTAATGTCCCTGATCGAAAGTATCGGAAACCCCCAAATCCAGTATTTAACAGAACGTCCTCCATCAACAGTGAATAACCGCCCACCTTCATAGAAGGACATATATTTAACCGGTTCATCAATATAATTTGCAATACCATTTTTCAGATCAAGCATTTTGGTTGTTTTATATTCCCATAGCCTGATTTTATGATCATCAGAAGCACTTCCTAAAAACCGGCCATCAGGTGTAAAATCAATGGTATTTATGGCTCTGCCATGACCTCTTAATACGTATATTGGTTTTTCAATATTATATAAGTCCCATATCCTGATGAACATGTCATCTCCTCCGCTGGCGATAAATTTTCCATCAGGACTAAATGCCACTGCATTAACCTTCTTAGAATTTCCTTGAAAGATTTTTATATTGCCAATGGTCTCCAGATCCCAGAGGACTACATTTTTATCTTTACTTCCTGATAAAAGCAGCTTGCTGTCGGGGCTGAAACTGAGTGTTGTTACATCGCCGCTATGATGCATAGGGAGATTTTGGATTTCCCTGAGATATTCCGTTTCAAATAGCCTGATTGTATTGTCCTTTGATCCGGTAGCAATTAATTTACCATCGGGACTGATAGCCACACAAATAATTTTATCGGTATGGGAATGTATGACCGAAATGCGGGCGCCACTCTGGAAATCCCAGTAAAGCAAGTTGTTTAAACTCACCTGGTTATCGAGCGCAAAGACCAATGCATTGCCATCATGTCTTAGACTCAGGGCTATAACTCTACTGCTCAAAGGTAAGTTGTAGATTATTACATCGGTTTCCGTGTCCATGATTTCAATGGAAGCATTCCCCCCCAGAGCCATCCTTTTACCGTCAGGCGTAGCTGAAAAAGCTGTTATTACTGATTTCCTGGGTTCAGATGTTTTTACTATCTGAGCATTTACCTGCAGAAAAAAAATGCTCAAAAATGATAATACGGCAAACTGGGGGAGGGTAAATGTTTTCATTGTGAATCAGATCTATTTCGGTTAATAATTGCTATGAAGCGGTATTCTGAATCAGCGTTGTGTATTTTTCTTGGATAGGGGGTAGTATAGACGGAAGTAAAGTGAGCGAAATGCTATTCTTCTGCGTATTAAATGTAGTATCAGGCAGTGAAAATAGTTTTAAAACAGACTCCGGGAAATATTCTTTCCCAGAAGTCTGTTTTTTTTAAGTATTACTGTTTGTCAAAATTCATCAGGTTTTCCAACTTTTCATGAGCGATTTTGGTTTCTTCTTCCAGACTCTTACGTATAACCTTTTTACCAACTTCATAGGCGGTATCCAAATTATAAGCCAGGCGCACATTGGCTTCCACATTGGTGCCAATTTTCTTATACATTTCAACCAACGGCAACACCCTACCCAATTCCTGGGCAATCAGGTTTTTGGATGCAGCAACGGTTTTGGTTACCGAGGCAGCATCTTCGTTGTTTAATTGCTGGTTGGCAATGCTGTTTTCAATCAGCGCAGCAATCTGCGTACTGATCTGACCCGCCAGTTCAAGTTTAGCTGTTTCTGTAGCCTGAAGTTTTGCTGCCGTCTGGGTTTCTGCAACCGAGTTTCCAGTGGCTACAATGTACCTTGGGTCGCCTTTTTCATTAACCTCATATTGTTTCATCCAGGCATTCTCCAATTGTTTGTCAATCATCAGTGCTCCGGGAGCCACGTAGTACCCGTCTTTTTTGTATGTCTTAGCTTCTTTTCGTGCACTTTTCATCGCCTTGGATGAAACACCCTTTTTTAACTGCTTTTCGGATTGCTGTGCCTGGATTACATTTGTTGCAAAGAAGAAGAATGTTGCTGCAACGATTAATTTGAAAGTTGTTTTCATGATGTTGATTTTTTGAGTATTTGAATTTGTTGTTTTCGATTAATAGTACTCCAGGAGTTAAAAATGTGACAGAATAAATGAAAAAATAGTATAAATAAAAAAATCAGGCGATAATCAGGCTTATTTTCAGCTTATTATGAATTTGACAAACGAAGTTAGGAAAATTAATTCAAAAATTGTTCTAATTGAGTAAAAGTAGAAGGCATTTTTTTTATTTCCTTTGTTTTTGAATCCAATAAAATCATAACCGGTGTTGCCAGAATAAAATAATCGCTGGCAATCTTGCTGTTTATACCTTCGGCGGCCCTTAGATGTTTCCAACCAGCAAGTTGTGGAACCTTTTGTTCCCACGCCTGAATTTCAGTGTCTGATTCATCCAGACTGATGCCTACCACAGATAATTTTTGTTTGTTTCCAGGTTTTTGATACCAGGAATAAAGCGAATTAAGGGTTTCCTCGCAGTGGCTGCAGTCCGCTGACCAGAACAGAAGCAATATATACTTTCCCGACTGTGTATATGTGCTCAGTTGAAAAGCCTGATTGTCTTTATCGTTCATAATAATGTCAGGTGCAATAGTCCCCACCACGAGTGATTCCATGCCTCTAAGCCGGCGTTCAATTTCCATACGCTTGGTGGTAAGGCAGTTGGGATCGTTCAGGTAGGGTTCCAGCACTTTCATTCCCTGTGGAATATCATTGGCCTCAAAGCCCCGATAGAAATAATCCACCAGCCAGCCGTAAACCAGCGGATGGCCCGTCTTTGCTTTTTCAACTGCCTTATAAGCAGCCGCAGGAATAAGTGAATCGCGCAAAGCAATGGAGGTTGCCATTTGCCCGTGCAGGTTTACATAGCCGTTCATCCACTCATTCATCTGTGCGGTTTTAAGGATGATGGGGTCGCTAAAGTCAATGCCATCAAAGTAATGCGCAATCAGGCTAAACAGGCGTTTCCTTTCATTTCCTTCGAACGAAATGGGCGGTAAATAGCTGAAACGATACAGGCTGGATGCAAACAATTTACCGTCTTCCTCTACTTTAGCTTCAATCCATTGGTTATAGGCTTCCCGGCGGTTTTCGTACTCCTTTATTCCCTGCTGATAGAATTCCGATTCCGGCTGATCATATTCCATCAGAAACTGCTGCAAGAGGCCAATTTTCTGTTTCTGGAGAGAATTTTCTTCGCTAAACCTTGCAAAAGCAGCATTCTCCTTCTCCTCCTTGCCAAACCAGGTGCTGTCAGGATTATTGGCATACATAGGATGTACCCATAGCTCAAGCGCTTGACCGCCTACCAGTATAAACTTCTCAGATGGATAAGGTGTACTTTCGGGTTTTTCCTTATAGTCAAAGCGCACTACAAACTCTCCGGGCAAGAATTCCTCAGGTATTTTGAGTGTGGTTGTTTCACCATTTTTTACCCCGGGAACTTCTAGAATTGACTTAAATTGTTTTGGCCCGGATAAAGGCAGCAGGCTGATTTTGGTTTCGGATACCCCGCGAAGGTGAATCTTTACTGAAATATCCTGTGCATTGGCTTTGATGGAGAAGGTAAAGATTGCCACTGCCAACAACACGAGCAAAAGAAGACGGTTTGATATGAATTTTAACATGAATGATCATTGGTTAATAAACATTTCATAGTTTTTCGGAATACCAATATTATCGGCAAAATCCTAATCTTTAAGACAGCGAATAGAATGTCCTATCTGCTTGTATTCGTAATTTATTTTGCAGTAACCTCTGTGCATGTCCAGATACCAGGCCAGGCTGCCTCTGCGTGTATTGCTACTCCAAAAGGCTCCGGAATCACCACGGTAGGATAGCTTGCTATCGTGTGTGATAACTCCTGCAGCATGAAGCTTCAGTTCAGAGGAAAATGCGGCATTCGGGTTAACCCATCCACCGCTGGTATTGGCAGTTTCCCACTCAGTGGATGTAGGTAAGCGCCAACCTCCACCCAGCAGCGCACTGCACGGGTCATTAGAAGGCATCCAGTCGCCGCCCAATGTGGAATAATACATCCAGAGATTATCAGGGATTAAGGTGGTGTTGATTACGTATTCAAAACCCTGTTTTCTGTCGAACTGCCAGTACCATCCGGCAGAAGCATCCGTAAGGTCGGCAACAGAAGTGGCCTGCTGGTCTGCTCCCAGATTCTGGGTAATCCAGCATTTGCTGCTACCGCTAAGGTTGCTCTCCGTTGTGCCATAGCTCACCATTTTTGTAACCGGCGCCGTGTTTCCGGCATTGTGGGTAAGGGTCAGCACTTCACCGCAAATCCAGGGTTCTGCGGTTTTAAAACTTTGTTCGTTGCCATAACTTATACCAGCGCTATTGGTGGCATAGGCCCTTACGTAATAGGTTGTGGAAGGGCTTAAACCGGTAATTTGTGTATCAAAGGGTCCGATTGCACTTCCATCAGAGGTATGGCTATCGGTTTGAATCGGATTGCCGGTAGCATTCCAGCAAAGGCCGCTGGCGGTTACGGCATAGCCACTATCACTTTCAATATTTCCCCCGCATTGGGCTGTATTGAGTGTGATATTTTTCAGCACATCCGTATTTATCCTTGGTTTGCCTGGTTTTAAGGTAGTAAAGTCAGTTTGTTCCCCCCATGCAATGCCTTCCCCATAGATCGCATAGGCCCGGATAAAGTATTTTGTTTCAGCCTGCAGGTTGGTAACGAGTGCTGAAAATTCAACAGGAAACTTAGTTGGCCCCAAATCATGCACTGAATGGCTCATGTCTGGATTGGGAACAGTTGCATAACAAAAACCTCGACTCGCAAATGAATTCCCCATTGGATAATATATGGACGACGATACTAAAACCGAGAAATAGGTTACGCTGTCAACTGTGGTCGCATCGAGAGTAATTTTATCGACTTCGCGAGGTGGGGGGTCTTTTTTACAGGTACTAAAAAGCATTAAAACAAAAGTTGCCAAAGCTAAAAAGTTAATAATCCTTTTTATTGTTTCTCGTAAAGCCATATCATTAAATGTAATTAAAGTAATGTCTAAAAAACCAAATTCACCTTCATTTGGAATGCTGCTGATTAAAATATTTTCAATAGCAACTTAATCTCTGATGCAGCGAAGCGAGAACCCGATTGGCTTGTTGGCAGAGTTCATGTCGAGTGCCGGCATGCACCAATGTGGTGCACCAGTGCCGCCGGGCTTATTTCTTATGTGCACTAATAGTCATACGAGGTTTGGTTCCTACAACAGGTACTAGGGTCGGGGTTACTGGATAAGAAGCTTTTGCACCTGCTAAGCCTATGGCCCTGATCATACCATTAAAGTTGAATGCATAGGTTTCCCAGGTTTCCCAGCCACCGGCGGTGTAATCGCCAACAAAGTAGTGGGTGTTCGGCTGGAATACGTATGGTGCACCTACGCCATCATCGGTTCCGATTGCGGCAAATCCGTTGTAAGCGATTCCAATAAAGAACCCACCATCAGCCGTAATTGGGGTTTGGAAAGTGTGGGTGTTCCATGTATCATCGGTATTGGTTACAGAAGCGGTGTAAAGTACATCGTTTCCGTTAGGTAAACCGGCTGAAGTCAAACCAAACACATATATCTGAATAGTGGTGTGTGGTCCGCCTTCGGCTGTGGTGTACCAGCTCATTTCGGTCAATACAGCACTGCTGGTGTGTTTTGCACCCAATACAGTGTTGATAGTTCCGCCTGAGCTTCCAAGTTGACCAGTTGAAACGCCATCGTCATACCTGAATTCCTGGTTTGTATCCAATAATGTGATAAAACTTAACTGATCACCATAAGCCGTCCCAGAACTATTGGTTGCGTAAGCTCTTACGTAATAAGTGGTGGTTGGGTTAAGTCCGGAAATGTTGCTTGTAAAAACACCTGTTCCAGTACCATCAATGGTATGACTACCTGAGATAGTGGGATTCTGACTTGTACTCCAGCATACTCCTCGTGAGGAGACTGTGGCGCCTCCACTTGATGTTACATTACCTCCACTAACTGCTGAATTTAAGGTGATATTGGTAACCGTGGCGGTAGTGACGGTCGGTAATGTTACATTCACTGTTGTAGTAAAACTTAGCTGACTACCATATGCCGTGCCTTTACTATTGGTGGCATAAGCTCTAACATAATAGCTGGTTGATGGGCTAAGCCCGGATATGCTGCTTGTAAAACTTCCTGTTCCGCTACCATTACTGGTATGACTGCCTGATACAGTGGGATTCATGCTTGTACTCCAGCACACTCCCCGTGTAGTAACTGTAGCCCCTCCATCCGAAGTTACATTTCCCCCGCTTGTAGCAGTTGTTTGAGCAATATTGGTTACAGCAGTTGTTGTAACTACAGGAAACCCTATATTTGCCAGCGTTGTAAATGATACCTGACTGCCATAGGCGGTTCCCCCACTGTTGGTGGCAAATGCTCTGGCATAATAAGTTGTGGAGGAATTTAAGCCATCCATTAAAATGCTATATGCTCCGGTTCCAGTGCCACTACTGTGATAACTATTGGCTGTGGTCGGGTTTGGGGATGTGCTCCAGCATACGCCACGCATGGTTACGGTAGCGGAACCTGAGTTGGTAACATTACCGCCGGATCTGGCGCTGTTTATGGTTATGCTCGAAACAGCGGTAGTAGTAACTGTTGGTTTTATTGCAAGGGTTTTAAAACTTATCTGATTTCCATAGGAGGTTCCACTACTGTTGGTGGCAAATGCCCTGGCATAATAAGTGGTATAGGGATTCAATCCATCCATTACAATACTGTATGCTCCGGTTCCACTGCCACTGCTGTGATAACTATTGGCTGTGGTCGGGTTTTGGGATGTGCTCCAGCATACGCCACGCATGGTTACTGTAGCACCACCTGAATTGGTTACATTACCACCGGAGCTGGCGCTGTTAACGGTTATACCCGAAACAGCGGTGGTAGTAACTGTTGGTTTTGATGCCAGGGTTTTAAAAGTTACCTGACTGCCATAGGCTGTTCCTCCACTGTTGGTGGCAAATGCCCTGGCATAATAAGTGGTGCCAGAATTTAACCCATCCATTAAAATGCTGTATGTTCCGGTCTCAGTGCCACTACTGTGATAACTATTCGCTGTGGTCGGGTTTGGAGATGTGCTCCAGCATACGCCACGCTTAGTTACGGAGGCCCCACCTGAATTGGTTACATTACCTCCGCTGACTGCTGAATTTGAGTTGATATTATTAACCGTGGTTGTAGTGACGGTAGGTAAAGTTACGTTTGCTGATGTTGTAAAACTTAGCTGATTACCATAGGTAGTTCCCGCACTGTTGGTGGCAAATGCCCTGGCATAATAAGTTGTGGAGGAATTTAAGCCATCCATTAAAATGCTATATGCTCCGGTTCCAGTGCCACTACTGTGATAACTATTGGCTGTGGTCGGGTCTGGGGATGTGCTCCAGCATACGCCACGCATGGTTACGGAAGCACCACCTGAATTGGTAACATTACCACCAGAGGTGGCACTATTTATGGTTATACCCGAAACAGAGGTAGTAGTCACTGTTGGCTTTGTTATTGTTAGTGTAGTAAATTGCCTGATTTCTCCATAGCTACTTCCTTTTTGGTTGGTTGCATAAGCCTTAATAAAATAGGGTGTACCATCAGTCAGGCCAGTGATTGATAAACTAAACTTTGTAGTTCCGTTGGCATTTATTGCTTTGCCCAGGCATTGGTTTTCATTAAACTGGATGTCGGTATCCCAGCAAAAGCCGCTGACCGTAACCGCGTATCCACTATCGCTCACTATATTCGCTTCGCAAACAGCAGTAACCGGCGTAATACTGCTTAAATTATTGGTTGTAATATGTGGTTTGCCGGTTTTAAGGGTGATAATTTCTTTTTGACTACCGTAAAGGGTTCCTCCTGAAAACGTGACGTAAGCACGAACAAAATATTTCGTATTATCGTTCATGCCAGTAATTTCAGCGGTAAAGTCTCCGGTTTCATTTTTTTTGCCCAGGCTTTTTACGGATGCATTAATATCCGGGTTAGGGCTGGTGCCATAACAGAAACCATGATCAGTAATGGTGTTGCCCCCCAGACTGGTTAGCGTAGCTGAAACATTGGTGGAAAAATAAGACACCACACCTGCAGTAGTTGAAGTAAGTTCCACTTTGTTATTGCCCGAGGGCTTTCCGACGTCTTTTTCACAGGAAACTATATATAGTATGCCTATTGCTAGCATACTGGCAATCAGTAAGTGACTGTATAATTGTCGTTTTACTTTCATATCTAATTTAATCTTTAGCAATTAAAATGAAATACCAATCCCTGCTGTCCAGTTTGGCTTTTTAAAATTTAGCAAATTTCCGCCACCTATAACTATTACTTTCCCCGTTCGAATAATGATGCCGGCTTCTAATGCCGGACCGGTAGTTGACACGGAATTATCCCTGCCATAATCTGTATCTAGCAGTGCATTGTCTTCATAACTATACTCTTTAATTTCATAGAGCATTTCATACTTTCCATAGCCTGCCCCTGCATAGATAAAAAAGTTACGACCTGTTTGAAAGGTAGCACCTGCACAAACGGTATAAGCAACTTTTTTATGTTCGCTTGTAAATTCGTACCATGCAAACCGGTTGTAGTCAGTTATGGCATTATCCTCGTAGGTGTACGATCCTTTTTTACCTGGCGTTAGGTTGGATTGAAAGGAAACGTAAATGCCGGTTTTCCCCAAGAGGCCGACCCTTAATCCAAGGGGTGTGGTCAGGTTGCCCGTATATGCTGCAAAAAAATCCCGCTTATTCGGTGCCTCTGTAATTTCACCACGTACATCAAAAACCAGGTTGACATTGTCTAAAGGAATTTCTTTGGCAGCCTCCCAGATAATTTTATGCCGTCCGTTAATAATTCCCGGGCCAAGTTCACCTGTTACCAACTTAAGCGGTCCCTGAAAGTTAACACCCCCATCGGTACTGACAAATAATGAAGTGGTCACGGTTTGGTTAAATTTGAGGCCGGATGCATTGTAATAAATTTCAATATTATTTCCGGCAACTTTAAACTGCACTTGTTCAATACGTTGGGCAAAGAGTTGTGTTGAGAACAACATTAGTAAAACAATAAGATATGGGGATATATGCTTCATATTCAAAGTTCTTATTTACTATTATTTAAACTGTACAATTACCGTTTCAGGGTTTCCATTAAACACCGGTGTTTGCAAGCCCCTTATTTTAACGGAAGTATCCGATACATTTCTGTTGATATAATCACTCAGTTCTCCGGCTGTAATTATTTGATCATCATTGGCATCCGCCTTGCCCTGCAAACCCGCTGCCAGGTAATAGGTAAACAAGCCTGTACCTGAGGCATCAAAACCCAGGGAAGTCTGGTCAAATCCGGAGGATGAATAGACACTGAATCCGGGATTTGTTAGCCAGGGCTCCAATACTTTGGGTTTAATGCGCACACCTTTTGCCGCAATTAAATTTTGCGCTTCATTGCTTTCGGATGACCGGGAAACGCCACTGAAGCAGGCATCAATAAAAACGGTAATACTTTTGGCCTGTAGCGCTTCAAGATTTTGATAAAGTGTACTCAAATCATATCCCTGCCGTTCAAGGGCTTCTATTCTTCCATCACTTGGAAGCAGGTAAACACGGTCTCCACTGTTAGAAGGAATACCATGCCCCGAATAGAAAACAAAAACATCGGTAACCCCTTTAACAACAGCCCGCTGCAATTCGCCGTAAGTTGGGTTGAACGTATTGTCAAAGAAATTCCCGTTCACTTTCTTATTGGTAAAATCATAGACTTTGTCAATCCCAAGGGTGTTTTTGAAATAATTTGCCATAATGGCAACATCGTTTGCGGCAAAAGGGGCAGAAACAAGATAATCATACTTCTCAATTCCAATGAGAATTCCAACGGCATCAGGTCTTGTGGTGAGTGAGGACGGGGCCTGGGCAATGTCAAATACTTCGGAAGTATTGGCAGTAATCCGGTCTGATTTAAATTCGAAGCGCGCCACCTGGGCTTTGAGCCGGTCGATATCGGCTTCAACTTTTACAATATTGGCATTGGGTGGTTTTGAATTTAAGGCAAGGGGAAGTTTTAGCTCTTTAAGTTCACCTCTTCTGAAAGTATTACTTATGGCCAGATGGACCGGCAGGTCGCCTGTTGTGTTGATCCGCTTATTGGGGCTAAGCGTAAAGAAAATTTCCTTTACTTCCCCGATTCCAATATTCCCAAGATCACCAGTAGAACCTGTAATGTAAACATTTTCATCCTTAGAAATAATGCTATAACTGGAAGCTGGCGCAACATTCTGTCCAATATTTTGAATGTATAGTTTAACCTTAACCAGTTCTCCAGGTTGAATTTTACCATCCTCAACCAAAGCCGAGGTTCCCTCGCCAATATCAAAAATCTCCAAACCGGAAAAAACAAGCTTAGGCTCCTGAAACTGCAAGGTACTCATCATCAGGTAGGCGGGATCCATGTCGTAACCAAAGTGCTCTTTTACATCAATCTGAAGCTTATGATCCGATGACATGATCCACATTCCCGCTGACAGCTCAATGGTAACTACCACAGATTTTCCCGGATAGATAAATGCGATTTCCTGTCCGTCAAGGATACTCAGTGCGGCATCAATTTTATCGTCTTTAACATTGATTTTCAGCCCCTGGGCCGGACCTTTTCCTTTATTCGAGATATTGAGGTTTAATCTTGCACTCTCATTGGCTTCAAGGATTCCATTTTTATTATCGTCCTCAAACGACAGATTAATAAACAAGTTGGGAGGTAATCCGCGCTCATATTCAGGTTTAATGCTAACCTTTTGCGGCTGACTGCGACCAGAGATAACCTTCTGGGCTTCTGATTTCATTGCATTGAAAATCAGTAAGCAAGGAAGGAACAGAAATATCAGCTTTTTCATCATCTTAATTTTTACTAATCTTTATTTTTATCTTTTTATCCTGAAAGGAAGGAGATGCAGCCCTACAATCGCCTAACCACTCCTGAAATGAAGCGGAAGTAAGGGATTTTGGATATATATAGTTATCGATGTCGGTCTGGCTCATTTCCAATATGGGTTTAACGTATAGTTCTTCAGAAAATACTACATACAGCGTATTGTATTCTAATGATTTATTGGTATATAATTCCAGTTCATCGGTGTTTGCCGAAGCCAGTGCGCCTTTGGGTTTTTCAAAGAAAACATAGGGTATGTCACCCTGGGTTCTTACCGAACTTTGATTTTCAGCCCTTTCGTAAGGAAGCAACCTCCTCACTTTATCTCCTTCGTCAATAAAAACAGAAAGGTAGCCTTCAACCGGAGCCTTAAAATAGAGATAGAGATTTTGTTTGTTTTTAAAATCAGTAGCAGCGCATTCTTTTTGCGGGCATCGCAAAGCGAGGATATCAAGGTTTGCCTTTGAACCGATGGCTCTGGCTTCCCCTTCAATACTGCATTTTATCCAGATGATTCTATCTTTGGCATTACCGCTTTGCAGTTCAGGAAAAGAAAAGTTGATGCTTGTGGTTCTAATCCAGTCGGCTTTCATCTTTGTGCCAGCCAGTATGCTATAATTTACTTTCCCTTCTTCAACGGTAATATCGGTAACCTGTTCCACATAGGTACCAAAGGCTTTTTGAATGGCATCCAACTTGGCCAATTCTTCCACACGCTCCCTTGCCTGATCGCGGCTTTCATTGTTTTCGATCCGGACCTGCACCTCCCCCTCAACTTTGACAATTTTTTCCTTCTGCGCATCAACAATGAAAGGATTTAACCAAAGGATTGTTGAAAGAATATAAATCCACTTTGTTTTCATAAGTGCAGATTATTTTAACAGGTTCAAATTTACAGTAATATTGACGTTAATCCAAAAAAATATGCCCTATTTGTTTAACCCTAAAGTATTTAACCTGCATTAATGCGTTATAGGTTACTTTAAAGATTTTTCAAAAATTTTGATACACAACTTCAGCCGTAGTATTTTTCACGGCTCCCATAGCCATTCCGCAAAGCGCTCCAAGATAGGTAGGATCGCAGTGGTAAAACCTCTTTCCTTTATAGCTCACAAAGTCAAATCCATCACATTCATTTAGCGCAACGGCCAGGGTAACATGCATAGGATATGAAAGCCCGATGATATCGAGCTGTGAATACCTTTCTATTAACCGGGCAAAAAGTGCCGAGCGATCTTCACAATCGGCTCCTGCGTAATAAAGCGTTTCATCCGGGAAAAGGTATCGCTCTTTACCGAATTGTTCCTTGTCGGTAATATATTTGATTGCATGTTGCACATAATCGAGCAGCAGGGCAAGTTTTTCCTTGTCACTTTTACCCTCAAATAAAGGCAGAAAAAAAGCATCAAGCTGCTGTGCAAGTGCGGTAGAAATTGGTGTCTTAAAATAAACGCCCAACTCACAGGGTGGATAATTCTCATAAAACATCATCAGGTTCTTATTCAGTTGCAGGTGAGGCGCTTTCTCATAATTAAAGGTGCGAATGCACGCCTGATTCCCGAGCCGTGGCACTTCATTTATCAGAAAATCGAAAACTGTTTTGTTGCCAGGATAGTCGGCTTCATGGATGAAAACCTTTTCTGATTCAGCAGGAAGCGGTCCGGGACCCAATACAAAATAGTCATTATTCCCAATGGTATAACTTACGGTATAAAGTTGAACGTTGGCCGGGATCAGCAGATAAACCCTTTGATTGCTGTATCCCACCTTAACATTATATCCGCTGTGGAGCAGCCCCATCCAGGCAAATAAGACCTGATCATTCATATTGGAATAATAGGTCGTGGCGGCTTTTAGCAACATTGAGGCGAAACCCCAGTCGTTTAACCTATACCTTTCCGATTTTTGTTTAAGGTCTAATACAATCTCATTCAATTCAACAGAGTTACCGGCCTTTACAAAATAATCCACAATTCCCTGACGACTAACGTTATATAAAGAAGGTAAACCCTTGCCAACAGTGGGCAACACAATTCGGTCTCCATAAAAAGAGAATGACCTGACTGTGGAAAAATTTTCCAGGGCATCTTTTTGTGGGGGCTGAGGTTCTTCGTTTGGACTAATTATCTCATCGTTGATTATTTCAACACCAGTGGAATCATTCAGATTTTCCTCTACATCAATCTGATTGATTTTCGGCTGATTTATTGGCTTCGGTGCAACCGGCATTGGGTTCTCTTTCCCCTCAAATTCCTTCCAGGATTTTTGTAAAAACAAGATAAATATAGAATCATTTTGATGACTAAAGGCTTCAAATTCCTGATTAATCTTGCTGTTAAAGTTATTGAATTCTTTAAGGAAGGAAGAGTCAACAATCTGCCCTTCTGCCTTACCAGGAATAAAAAGGACAAGGCAAAGCAAGATATTAAGCAGATAGAATGTATTTTTTTGCGTTCTCATAAAAGCATAGGATTAAAAAGGACTATTGATTGCTGACAGTGATACGGATTAGTGTTGAATCATTCATAAACTTCCAGAAATATACTCCCGGTTTCAGGATTCCTGGCAGCAGTGTGAATTCTTTTACTTTTTTCTTGATTTTTTCTTTTTTTACCAGTTCTCCCTTGCTGTTGTAGATTGTGAGATATCTTTCGTTGAGCGAAGATGGCCATTTGAAAATTATGGTATCATTTGCCTTCAACACCGTTAATTCATCGGGAAAAAAGTCATCCACCGATTCTTTTCTGACAAGAACATCCAAATTGCCATATTCCTCCATGCTGTTTGACTTTCTTTCCATTGCTTCCCTGTCTTCTTTTTCTGGTAAATTCTGCTCAATGGCAAACTGATTCTCTGGCATTCTATTGAAGGAATTGTAAATCAGCAACGAACCGACTGTGGCAAGTATAATCAATGTTGCAGCAGCCAACCATATGCGTCGATGGGTTTGGGCTTTACGCTTCTCACCGGCAATGGCTGAGCCTATTGTTTTTTTGATGTCAGCACGGACAGTTGCTTCTACAAATGCCTTTTGAAGGAGTTTGCGTTTGGCAAAAGCATCAGCAAACCCGACATCATTGGCCAAGCGCTCCTGAAAGGCCGTTTCTTCGTTTTCCGATAGCGAACCTTCAAGAAACTTTTCAATCAGGTCAATATCATTCTCTAAATTTTTCATGGCTTTTAATATTTTGTAGTCACCAGTAAATCATTCCATACGCGGTCATTAAAGACTGTTTCCCTTAACTTTTCCAAACAACGTTTGAAACGTTGGCGGGCATTGTCGGGTTCAATATTCAACACAATCGCAATTTCTTCAAACCTTACATTGGAAGCTGAATCAGACAAATTATTCAATCCTGTGATTCCACTTTTCAAACCAAACCGAAGTTCGATGATCTGTCTGCATTTTTCATCCATCTTGTCTTTCAGTCCGGTCAATCTGTTGATCAAATCCTCAAAATCATTCGCTGGTTCATCTGAAATTTCAATATTCGGATTTGCCGGGCGGAATTTACCAGCCTGTTCCATTTGTTTATAGCAGATATTCCGGCAGATGGATGTCAGGTAGGTGTAAAATGAACTATTCCCTTTAAACCGACCTTCCATCACATTGCGGGAAGCGGCTTCCAGGCCATCCTGAAAGATATCATCAGCATCCAACGCCAGGGAATGAAAACCAAGAACCATTGATTTGATTCCTGGAAAATAGCTTTTATAGATAAACCTGTACATTTTGTCGTCGTTGTTTTTGACACCTTCCAGAATTTCGCTTTCGGTGTACTTTTGCTTATTGTACTTCAAAATGGATAAATGTGACAGGATAGGTATATTATTTTCGCTCATAACCCTTAAATTTTTAATGTATTGAGGATTTTCCTGATACTCCTGGGGAATAAGATTTCTAGTTTAAAAGCCACTACGAATATAGTTATAAAGTCGATATTAATATCCCCTGTTTTTTAAAAAACAACAATATCTCTTATAAATACAGGAGATTCCTGAATTTATAAGAGATATAAGCATGAGAATATGTTTTCTTTAGCTGGATTTACTACCTTTTATTAGGAAGGTTTTTCATCAGGTTCACATCATTACCGATGCCTGGAGAAGTGATTGCACCGGCTGATGATTCATAAGTCATAGAATTCACAGGATTAATATGTCCGTTTGACATTTCAAAAACTGTCCATAGAGTACCGCAGGTGTTGGCAGGGACATTAAAGTTACTTATCAAATTATTGCCCTGATAAACCCTTACCTGAGCAGATGAATTGGATAGTTCAAAGCTGGAACTCTTATTATGATTGGTATAATCATGAACACTATATCTGTATAATCCTTCAGACAATTGATAAATCGAAAGTGTTTCCGGACCAAATGAACTTACATCATCGTAATCAAGTGCAGCATTTAGCTGTCCGTTCTGATAATAAGTCTTTGAATAATAAAAAACATGAAACCTGTTCCCATTCTCAGCAGGACCTGTCAGATGAGAATCCAGATCTGAAGGATTGCTTCCCCAGGTAAGAATTATTCTAATTTCATCTTCATTCAGGATAGGAGTCATAGTGCCATTCTGATTGGTATAAGTGTCGCCACCAATACATACAACCGTAAAGAAACTATCTGTGAATCCTTGCCTTTGTGCCTGAATGGTATAGTGCCCGGCGGATAATCCCTGTAGCGCATAAGAGCCATCGTTATTGGTGATGCTACTTACCAAAACCAATCCTTCAGTTGCATTTATTCCGGAGCGCAAACTAAGGTTACAACCCTGGATTCCTGTGCCATCCAAAGCATTAAAAATATATCCGTCAATGTTCCCAATACCTCCATGAGAATTATCAATCTGAAGAACTGGTTCCAGGTAAGTATCTTCATTAATTGAAACAGAAATATTTTGATAAACAACCGGAAGGTAGCCTTCTTTGGTAAACTCAACAATTATTCCGTCTCCAACAGGAGATGAAACATGGAACTGTCCATCAGTTTCCGATATTGCTGTCCCAAAATCCTGATTACCCTTCTTTACCTTAACCTGAACATTCGATAAACCATACTGTGATACTGCATCTTTTACAGTTCCTTTGATAGTTCCTTCTGTCCCTCCATTAGCCTGAGCTATTTTTTGTTGGTAATTCAATACATTTGGAAGATAGATGTCGGCAAGGGTTCTTCCGAGGAAATCTACCTGTACCCCAACGCCGATCTCTCCACCCCCATATAAGGTCCACCAGGGAATATCAAGAATATCGGCATCGAGCTTTAAAAAAATATTGGCATCGGTATATGGTCCTGCAATTCCATAAAGCAATAGATTTAACTGCGGCCCGAAATAACCCTTAACTTCTACACTGGCTGATAATTGAGGAGGTTCATAGGTTAACGATAATTCCGAGTTACAAATAGGTTCCCATAAACCATTCACATATTGAACTCCATATTCCAATACTGCAGATTGAGTAACCTCTGCTTCTACCCTCACATTTACTTCTACTTTTGCACCTAAAGTTATTTCTAGCACAGGCACTGCAACAATTGGCACTATACCTGCCTGTATATAAATCGGGTTCATTGTTATCCGCGCAAGAGAATATTCGGATTCCCTTGAAAATACTTCACTTCCAACGAATATTGCTAATTTAGAATTTTGTACATTTTTTACTGAAAAGTAAACCTTTTCCAATTTTCTGTCATGAATATCAAAGCTAAAATTCAATGTTGGATCAATAAAAACACTACCATCAGCCTTTATCTGATCCCCAATGGTTGAAGGATTTCCATCTCCGTCCCATATTACAACATTATCCGCCTTAATAAAAAACCCTTCATCATTTGAACTTTTAACCGAAATCCCATTGGGGTAATTATTGGATTCGGCAATATCGCTAATTGATAATTGCTTCGAAAAATTAACACTGACATTTACAAAAGCATCCTCAAATGTTGCATTCTCTGTTGTGAAAATTGCATTGCTTCCATCATTACTTTTTCCTATTACTTTTTTTAAAAAACCATATGGAGTTATATTTGAGATTCCTCCTGCTATAATCATCCCTGGCTGAAGTTTTCCGGTAAGTGATGTACCTGATGGGAGGGTAATCTGTCCCTGTTCATTAAAGGATGTAATGGTTAGAAGTTCTGTGCTATCAATTATTAATAAGTTTTCACTGTATTCAATGTCCTTGGGGCTGATCTCATCCTCATCTTTTTTGCAACTTGAAAACAGGTTAACACTGAGTAGGATAAATGCAATAATAATTCTGATGTTTGTTTTCATGGCTTTGTGTGTTGGTTCGTGTTTCTGAATTTGATAAATAAGATGGATTACCCCCCTAAAAGAGATTTTGGTTTTGCTATATGGTACTGGAGATAGAAAGAACGTGACAATTGAGACTTCTTATTTTAAACTTTAGAACCTTTTTACTCTAAATCAGGGAAATTTATGAAATGAGTACATTGACTAGAACATTTTCATAGCTCCTTTAGACCAGGCACTTAGAAATTAAACAAAAGATTTATTGAAAGGCGGAAGGCCTCCATTCAGCAAGTTGATATTGTTCAAAGCCGTCCTCATACAAAGCCTATATATACTTTCAGATTATCAACTGGAATTTCAGATTGTTGACCGGGCAAGTTTCAAACGTTTACTCGAATTGAAAAAAAGCGATAAAGTTCCTGATAGTCGCACTTTTTGGTTATTCCTTGAGTAACTTATTGAAAAGGATGTTATCCTGAGATTATTCAAGTGTTTCACTGAAACCCTTGATGCGGCAGGCGTATTTTCAAACGAAAGCAAAATGGTTGATGCCAGTTTTGTGGAAGCCCCGTGCTAACGCAATACCCACGAAGGGTATAAGCACTTTAAAGAAACCGGGACTGCTCCACAGGAATGGAGAGTGAAGCCTCATAAGCTGTCTCAAAAGGATGTGAATGCCCGATGGACAAAAAAGAACAACACTGTTTTAATGGATATAAAAACCATATAAAAGCCGAAACCAAGACAAACCTCATTGATAAATACATTGTTACCGACACCTCGGTACATGATTGCCTTCGGCGCTACTTCGTGGTCGCAAGTCATTGAACAATTGCTAACGGAGAAAGACAAGAATCAGCCACTTTATGCTGACAGCGCTTATACCGATGAAGGCCAGGAGAAAATATTCAAAAAAAAAAGGTGATAAGCAATGTACATGACAAAGGATACAGAAACAAACCCTTGACCGAAACGCAAAAAGCCAGCAATAAAGAGAAATCAAGCAAACGCTTAAGAGTCTTGCGCGTGTTCGGTTTTATAGAACAGCTTGCATGGCTTTATCGTACGAACCATTGGCATTGCCAGGGCAAATGCCAAAATCCGGAGGATGAACCTCTCTTCCAATATTTGTCACTGTACTCAATTAAAAATAGTTGTTGCCATGGGATAGGCATGTCCAGACGTGGAAGACGCCGTTTTACATAGCATTGATATTCGACAATATGTAAAGTAAAATTAGGTTTTTAGATAAACATACCATATATTTGTGTCGAAACTGGCATCAAAAAAAGCGGTTTTTAGAGGTGCCCTAAACAAGCAACAATGAGAACAACGAAATTCTGGTTATTGGGTATAATCATCATCTGTTGCGGGTTTTCAGGCCTGAAGGCACAGAGTTTAACTGACATCGATGGTAATGTTTACAAAATTCTAACCATAGGTACACAAACATGGATGCAGGAGAATCTTAAAACAACAAAATTGAATGATGGAACAGCTATTCTGGCTACTAATAAAGCTAATTTTTGGAAGCCGGAACCTTCTTATTGTTGGTCCAACTTTGATGTTGCCAACAAATTAAAGTATGGCGCGCTTTATAGCGGATATACTGTTCAAACCAGTAAACTTTGCCCTATTGGCTGGCACGTTCCGTCCAAAAGTGAATGGGAAAAATTAATTAAATGCATTGATCCCGAATATGATCCAAATTCAATAATGAAATATAATAGAGCTGCCATTAAAATGAAGACAACCCAAGGTTGGGAATTTGCAAATATAGCGACAAATGAAAGCGAATTTTCTGCTCTACCGGGAGGCTATCGAAATTATGTAGATTTTGGAGGCATTTTTTTGGAATTATTGTACGAGGCTAAATGGTGGTGCTCAACCATGGATGAGTTGGGGATCGATCTTTATTATGCCGGAATGTCTAGTACAAGTGATGGTGTAGTGATTTCCGCTGAAAACAGGCAAAAGGGCTTCTCAGTAAGGTGTGTAAGGGATTAAGTACGCCATGAGACCATTCTTGTTAAAAAATAATTGTTACCAAATGAAAAGGATGTCCACCATGTTTTGTGAACCTTAAAAAAACCAAAATCATGACAAGTTCTATTTCCTGCTCCTCTGACGTTAAAACAATTTTCATGGTTGGCATCATGATTGGGTGGTAAGAAGAACGATCTGTTAATATTTTTAACTTCCCATCCTTCATTTGTACCTCTCCAATAATACCCAGCTGTGTCGGCTTTCATACCAAGAAATGCTTTTTACAATCTTATTTACTCAACTTCCCCAGTGCTTCTTCTTCAGCTTTCAGGGTTGGCTGAATGAAAATTTCACTGCCCATGAAGCTTTTAAGACAGTTTTGCGAGACATGGTGACCCCGGGCAATTTTTAAATAGGTTCGATTCTTTGAACTTGCCTTGACACCCAATAAATAGTTATATTTGCACAAAGGCATTCCTTTAGCCATGAAAACCAAATCGTGGAATTGACGAAAAAGCACGTCCTTGAAGTACTTAAAGGTGTCAGGCAACTTGAAATAAATAAACTTATGAAACTTTTAATTGAGATAAATGACAACAAAGCAGCCTTTATATTGGAACTGCTAAAAAACTTTTCATTTGTAAAAGTCAAACCCATCACAAGCGAAAAAGCACTACTCATAGAAGAGCTCAAAGAGGCCGTTGAAAATGTACATTTGGTCAAACAGGGCAAACTAAAGGCCAGACCTCTTAATGAGTTACTCAATGAATTATAGCATAGTAACTATTCCGCCCTTTGACAGGCAATTTTTCTTAATGGCTATTTATGAAAAATCTGTAAAGATTAATATTTCAAACAAAGAACTTACTGAACTATTGAAATTCATTTAACATTAAGTCATAAACACAGCGAATATCAATCAATACCTCATTTCCAAAACCCACAAAAGCCACCCATTCTCTCAAACAGGTGGCTTTTATGCGATAAATGCTTTTTACAATTTTATTTACTCAACTTCCCCAGCGCCTCTTCTGCAGCTTTCAGGGTTGGTTGAATCGAGATTTCGCTACCCACAGAACCTTTCATCCAGATTTGTGGAATGAGGCGACCCTGGGTGTACATGCGTTTAAACTCAGCAGCCAGTGGTTTGCCTTTCACCTGTTGGGAAACCTGGAATTCAATCAGGTGACCCATGGGGTAATTGGAAAGGTAAAGCGGATTGTCAATCATGTGTGAGTAGATGGCCAGGATGGGTTCATCTTTTCCGCCAAGGATACCGGCGTAATAACTGTTCCATACCTCTTTGGCAGCGCTGATCACCGCTTCCTTCAACTGAGCGGGTGTAGCTTCAGGATTGGCATACATCCATTTCCACACTTTCATATCCACCAGGGAAACACCCATAATTTCATAACACGACCAAAAATTGTCCAGCGCCATCATGGATTCCTTATCAGGATCGGCATTTTTAAGGCCGAGCAGCTCAAGGTCGCGGTTCTGGAAAAGGAAAGCCACCGCCTCAGTGAAGGCCGTGTTGGGAACGCCCTGAAGCATGTAATAATCCACATCGTTCATGGTAATGGTTTGCTCCACGTTGTGTCCGAATTCATGCACCGCAATGTTGTAACCTTTGTAATCCATGCCGTTTTCACCAATGCGGGTGCGCAGGTGGGCCAGATCGTTGCGCATTTCGGCGCCCCAGGCATGACCCGAACCACGGGCGGGATCAACGGTTACCAAAGAAGAAATGCGGGTAGCATCATCATAACTCCAGCCCAGTTTCGTGAGGATATTTGGCAAATCTGCCTCAAAAGCCTTGGGATTGGGATACTTTTTGGAAGTCATGGCCGTGAGTTGCTCTTCGGGAACACCGCCACGCGATTTAAAACCATTGTACCAGATGTCGAAAGGCTCCAGTTCACGTCCAAGCTGAGCGCTAATGTATTTTGCCACTTCCTTAACCTGTGCCGATGAAACAAATTCGATAAACAGCCGCTCCACATCCTCCTGGGGAATTTCCATGGCGCCTTCGAAAGCCCGGTCAATGTATGTCGGCAGATGCGGGCTGTAGGCGTCAATAGACTTCATTACCTTGAAGTTGTCCAAAAGCACCTGATAACGTGTGTCAGGTTCCGGGTTCCCGGTGGATTCCTGGCCATCTTTAAAAATTTTATTGGTTTCCGGGTTCCAGGCATACTCATCTTTGTTGATCACCTGCTGTGGGATGCTCTGGTCAATGATGTGCTTCATCACATTATAAACCATGCGCTGCTTTTCCAGTCCATTTTCGCCGGCGTAATTCGATTTCAGTTCATCGCGCAGACCCCAGTGGGTAATTAGTTTCATATCGGCAGGGAAGAGAAACTTGCCATCGGCATTCTGCAATTTTCCCATGTAGATGTTGTAATCCGAAATGTAGGCATCGGCCTCGGTCAGGGTTTGTGAAGCTTTAAGAATGATGTCGGCCGGAACGCGCGAGGTAAAGCGGTCGCCCATGCGGGCATAAGCCCATTGCAGGCGGCTCCAGTTGTCGCCCTGTGCTGTTTTTTCCTTCAGGGAATAGTAAGGGAAATTCAGTGCGGTGAGGAAAGCTATTTTGTTGTTGAACAAATCATCGTCCAGATGCGCGGAGGCATCATAGCTGCCAAACATCATATCCACCGGCTCAATGTCGGGACCGGTAAGCTGTATGGGCTCTTTCAACTGAAGGTCAATCTTATGAAAATTGCCCCTCAGCACTTCGAAATTGCGCTCCAATTTACCAAACAAAGTTTTAATCGCAGCATCGTCGGTTACGAAATTTTCTTTACAGAACTGTTCGAAATCAGCGGTTGATCCATCGCTTTCGCGCCATAAATCAGCCACCTGGCTTACGCCCCTTTCAATGCGGAACTGATGGGCCGCACCGAGGGAGTCGGAGAGTTGGGAAATAACTTTTTCAACCACCGGTTTGCCAATAAATACGGCAGAGGTTTCTTCGGTGGTCTGTTCTTTTTTTGTGCCGCAACCACTGCTGGCCAGAATAACGGACACGGACATGAGCATGAATATTTTACGCATGATAAAATGGGTTTAAATGCAGTACAAACCTACATGAAAATTCCGAGACGATTAAATTTTTTGCACAATTGTCAATGTCAATTTTTAATCTGCTGGCAATGCCCGGTTATCGTGCACAAACACCTCGCTCATTTTCTTTCAGCGGGCAGGTAGAGAAATGTGGTAAGGTTGAACTTTCCTGGTGACATGCTGAATAGAACGTTTTACTCATTCTGCGACATAACATTACGCTCAATTCTATCCAACAAATCCAAGAATATTATTTTTTCAGCTTCACCGATACCATTCATCGCAATATTGGTTGATTCTTCCCATAATTTAATAATGGGTTTCTTTAGGGTCTCAGCTTCGGGCAGTAGATGAATGGTGGTTATCCTGTTATCATTGCTGATTTTTCGCTTCTCAATATATCCCGACTTCACCAGGTTATCAATGATGCGGGTGGTATTTGCAAAATCTTTCTTCGATTTTGTGGCCAATGATCCAACCGACAAACCATCTTCTTCCCATAAATAATAAAGTATGACCCATTGATCGGGCGTAATGGCCAGTTTATTTTCTGATATTAACCTGAAGACCTGCCGCTTTAACAATACGGCGAGCGTAGCAATTCGGTGGTTAACAGATTGGTCAAGATTGATGCTCATAAATTGTAATGTCCTGGAATTTCATTTATCCTTAATGGATTCTCCAACCCATTAACTGGTTTTGTTTCCGGGTTTTAATGTTGAAATGACGATTACAAATATAACAAGGACTGCATTCATGACAACAAACCAATTAATTTTTGAAAGGTCCTTCAAATATTCCTGACTGGCCAAAATATCCAGACCTGAGGTATTAACACTTTCCATCATATCTGCAAATAACGGTGCCAGATAAAATGTGCCTGCTAAAATCAAAAGTATGGTTATGATGGCCTTCATCTTCAACCATAAGTTATCCTTAATTCTCCATTTTGTGAAAAATGCATAAACCAGGGCGGTAACCAACGTCAATATTGCTGCTGGAGTAAGTATAAACATATCAATGATATACACCAGCTTGTGGGCATATTTAAAAGCATCTGAACTAATCATACTTTCCAGGGAAAGTGTTATAGTGCCCATAATTATTATGGAACTAAACCACAATGACATCGCGATGATGTGAATGATTTTTAAGATTTTTTCGTTGTTTTCGTTCATTCTCAACTCCTTCTTTTTAAATTGTTCAGTTGTCATGGCAAATATATAAATAATTTATTTGCCATGACAACTAAATTTGGCAGCATTATTTTTGATCCGAATAGACAGAAGTGGTGGCTGAACAAAATACCTGACCTTTCGGTAACGAAGAGAGGCTTAATCACACATCAAAAATCCATATTCAGATTTGAGCCTGAAACCAATAACAACTACCGGCATCGGGCTGTCAGAAAAATACTTAAATTGCCGCTTATATTCCTGATATATGTCTTTTCTCGTAATTCTGTCTATTGCCCTGTTAATTACCCTGGTAACCCAATACTACGGGTTCATCATGTTTAAGTTCACCGGCGATTACAACGACCTTTACAAGATCAGAAAAAAGCATCGAAGCGAACAGGTTGCGACTGATGCGATCCTGAATGAAAAATACCGTTACTACAGCTATCTTTCCCCGGAAGGGAAAAATAAATTCCTTGCACGCTTAACTTATGTGATGAACAAGGTACAATTTACTGGTTACGAAGGTCTTGAGATTACGCAGGAGATGAAAATCTGTGTGCTGTTTGCCGTGATTCAGCTCACTTACGGACTTGATCTCTTTCATTTTCAACGGTTTAATAGATTTATCCTTTATCCGGAGTCATTTTATTCCCGTTTCTTTAACAGGAACCTGCTTGGGCTGACCTCCGGACTCGGTTTTGTGACCTTGTCGTGGGCCGATTTTCAGGAAGGTTACCTGGTTCCTAACGACAGGTATAACCTTGGACTTCATGAGATGGCTCATGCGCTGAGGCTTGAGCTTATGGAATACGGAGAGGCGAATGTAGTGTTGCAGCACCTGAGCAATGAGATGGACAAACTGGCGCTGGATGAGCAGGAGATGGCTTCACGGGGTGTGCCATCCATTTTGCGGGATTATGCCTTTGCCAATAAGGAAGAATTTTTCTCGGTTAGCGTAGAGTATTTCTTTGAAGTGCCCGAAACACTAAAACAAAACAAACCGGAACTTTTCGCCAAGCTGTGCAGGATGCTGAAACAGAATCCGATGAATACAGGTATTGATTACCGCATTATATAAAAAAACAATCTTAGGTCGAGAATACAACGTTTTATTAACAACTAATTCCTGTTCAAACATCTCCATACAGTTTCCAATTATTTATTACATTTATCCCTGATAAATTTTCTACCCTATGAAGACTCTTCTACTTTTCTCAATATTTCTTGTGTTGCTGTTTCCCGATTTCGCTAAAGCCCAGCATGCAGACTGCCCGTCCATCTGGCAACAGGGAATTATGGGTGATTGCATCGGGGAGCCTGGCGTGTTTGAGACAGATATCGATGGCAACAGCGACACAGAGCTCATTATAGGGACAAGGTCCATGTACTATGTGCTCAAATGGTCGGATGATCAGCAGGACTATGTGTTGGGATATATGAGTCCCTACATTGAGGAGCATATTAAAACACTCAATCTGCTTGATGTTGATGATGACGGCACGCTGGATGTGATCATCGGGACTTTTACCGGTAATGTGTTTGTCTTTGACATAGCTACCGGAGCAGTGAAAGATACCATATATATTGATAATAATTATTCAATTATCATGTGTATTCTGTTGGCTGATGGCGACAATGATGGTCATACAGAATTGGTAGTCTGCACTAATTACAAAACCTATTTTCTCAGCCGATCAGCGGGTATATATACACTAAAATTCACCATTGATGAGGGTGCATCTAACCTTTGCATCGGAGATGTGGATGGAGATCAGGCCAATGAGCTGGTATATTCTACCGGAAAGGTGTTTCGTATTGAGCAAAATCTACCTGTTTTTATTTGGGAATTTGATAATAATTACAATAGCAATGGCAAACTGCTGCTCGAAGATGTCGATTCCGATGGAATTGTGGAGATAATCTATACAGGTCAATACTCGGTATTGGGTATATTTGATGCCGACACACATCAGGTAAAGTGGATAGGTGATTTCCATGGAGTAGATGAAATTATAATTGCTGATACCGATGGTGATGGAATAAAGGAATTGATTGTGGGTGAAGGTCAGTTTGGTGATATCATTGGACTAGATCTGTTAGACGGCTCCGAAAAGTGGCGGGTAAATGCTCCCGGATATGGTGTTAATTTTCTTTCCGTAGCCGATACTGACCATGATGGACAGCTTGAATTAGTCTGGGCTGATAACTGTGGGAGCACTGGTGAGGATTATATGTATATATACAGTTTGCCTGGTCTGGAGCATGAGTGGACCAGCGTCAGTACGTGGGGAACTTTTAGTGTTAAAGTGGCCAATGTAGACAATGATCCCCTACCCGAAGTTATTACACTCTCTTCAAAGAGTGCTAGCAGCAGCAGTGGTATCATCACCATATACGATGCATTATCAAGGAGACTTGAGTGGCAGAGTGAACCTGATTTTATAATAAATTCAAACTGGCACGGCATGAATCACATGGAGATCATTGATATAGATGGCGACGACAATGTAGAAATTATTATATCCGGCGGTGTTTTTTTGTCTGCCGCCATGTGGATTATTGATCCTGTAGCTCACACCGTTAAGTCATCCTACACCATAACCGATGAAACGGATATTTTTGTCGGGTTCAGCGTAGCGGATGCCGATCTCAATGGCACCAAAGAGATCATAGCAGCCAGTAGCCGAACCCTGTATATTATTAATCCTGCTGACTGGTCAATCATCTGGCAATCGCCTGTGGACAACCTAAACAGTAATTTCACAGGTCTGCTTGCCGAAAACATCGATGAAGATGCTCAGTCAGAGATCATTTTAATATGTGGTAAAATATTGGTGTATGACGCTTTAACTCTTGAGAAATGGGAGACTTTCGACTTCCAGTTTACATCTGTCTGTAGTTATGACTGCAACGGCGATGGTATAAAGGAGATTATCGCCGGAAACAGGGATGGTAAAATAGCTATTTTGAACGGCGTTACTCATGAGATTACGTGGTTGCCCATTCAAACAGACAATTATATTCATGGTATCCGTGTTGCCGATATTTCAGGAGGTCCTGATCCGGAGCTTATCCTGGCTTCGGGCGGAAGTGTTTATTTTAGCACCTTTGCAGGACAAATGATTTCTACAGAACCGATTGGACCGGAAAATTACCCTGTGAACTTTGAAGTAGCCGATTATGACCTCGACGATAAACCCGACATCTTCGCCGGATCAATGATCGGGGTTATTGAATGGGACAGGCAGTGCTGGGAATGTGTTGCTTTCTCGGCAAATACTTCAACCGAAAATGCATCCTGCAACCGATCCGATGGAAGTGCGGGGGTAATGCCTTATGATGGTACTGAACCTTACTATTTCCAATGGAGCACTGGAGAAACCACCCCGGAAGTTGCTAACCTGCCAGCCGGAGATTATTCCTGCAGCCTGCTCGATAGCCGCGGATGTAGCATCACCCGAAATATAAGCGTTCAGGAAAATCCATTTATGGCAAACATCAGTTCATTGTTCCCTGCCAATATTTACATAGAAGATTGCGATGGCCGGGTTGTTGTCTCCACAGAAGGCGGTATCCCACCCTATCGTTATGTATGGCAAAGCGATACCACATTCTTGCAAAACGATACCATTTCTGGCTTCTGTGTTGGTTCTTATGAGATACCTATCTTTGATGCCAACGGTTGTAGCGACATCCTAAAATTCACAATTGCTCAGTCCACAGTAACGCCTGTTTATAATTACACGTTCAAAGTTTATCCTATACCCACTAATGACAAGGTAACTGTGGAAATTGAGTGGCCAACAGGAAGTAACGCTGTCAACAGTCCGGTAAAAGCCGAAATCAAGACAATGCATGGACAGTGTATCTTTACATATGAACTGAAAGCCCGACAAAATGCACTCGATCTGGGTTCCCTCGCCACAGGAATGTACATGCTAATTCTTAGCGCCAATAATCAGGAAAAGATTGTTAAAATTGAGAAATTCCATTGATGGCAAAGCAGAACATTGCCATAAGCTTTCGCTGGTATCTGCCATATTATCTTTTATACATTCGATATTACCGTCATTAAAACTGAGACAAATTGCATCTGGGTGCTTTATTGGGAGTTTGTATACTGCCATTCAAAGCCTGACTGGTCAGCTGCTGAATATAAACATCTGGTTATAAAAAAATTAAACCTGCAAACACCATTAGTTTAGCGTATTTGCCAATTTATAAAAGTTTATGATGCCATGAGTTAACTTCACTTCTCACATACTCTGCCTATGACCAACTTCGAACTTTTATTGTATGCAGCAGCGGGGTTATTCTAACATTAAACTCTCATACTTTGGGTATTTAACTGAATAACTGAAAGTCAATACTTTTTTCTCATTGGGGTTCAATTCAAAATCCCAGGTAATTTTACCTGTTTTGCTATCAACTTTGGCATCCTCAGCACTCAGTTGCTCAACAACAACAGACCTCTTCTCTGAAATAGGAAATTGATCTTCGACAATTATTCTGGATTTCGAACTTCTGTTGTTTTTTACAGTAATATCCCAGCCAATAACTTCTTTCACATTGTTGCCAAGTACCTTTTTATCAAAAATATCCTTATTCCCTTCGCGACTAAGAATAATATTCTGATCGCGCCCAAGTGAAATGGATAGGGTGTCGGCAGTTTGATCGGCATCAATCGCTGATTCTCCGATAAAAGTACCCTGGTAGTATATACTTGATTTTCCCGAAAGGAGGTTTAATTCTTCCCATTCAGGTATTTCGGCAATCAAAAATGCTTCCTGTTCAAGTTTTGGAATGGCATGATAAACATAATTTACAGGAAGGTTTACATCTTTGATTTTAATGGCGTAATCCTCGCCATCCGATAGGATGGTGTAAGGCAGATCAATCTCATATTCAAGGTTAGTGAGGGTAGATTTTAGTATATTCGATAAATAGTCTGTTGTTGCCAGGCTACCCGATTCCCTTTTTGACATTGAAGACTGTCTGTCATCTGAGTATACACCACCAACAGCAGTTGCAACAGCATTACCAGACCGTGAAGGCATTTTGGCTATTCCTTCTGAAGTTACAATAGTTCCAGCTGCTCTTTTATCTTTTTCTATTAATGGAACCTTGTAATCAACAACTTCAATGGTTTCAATATTCACCATGGTTTGTTCCATTTCAATATCTGTGTATGTAATATTATCCGCCCTTACTGTAACTCCCTGAATCAGTATTGGCTTATATCCCACAAAACTGGCTTTAACATCATAGCGGCCAGGAGGCAGAGGTTTTATAGAGTAATGTCCATCGAAATCACTTGTGGTTCCTGCTATCTGATTGTTATTGTTCTCAACAAGAATAGTAACAAAAGGTATTGGTTCAAGAGTTTTTCGGTCAAGCACGCTACCTTTGAGGGTGGCAGCTCCGCGACTAACTGTTGAAACTGGAGAATATGCCCTCCTCCCTAGATACCATGTTGATAATTCAGGCACTTCACCGCTAAGCGAAGGATTGGTTGTAGATAGCTTTATCTTCACATTATTCCAGTTCTCGCCTGACGATTGATACACATTGGCGTTGTAAACTATAGACAGCGGACTGTTTGCATCTACTACCCTGAAATCGTATAAAGGTGCCCAGCCAGCCGATGGGATGTAATAACTAAAAGTTAATCCGGTTGCTATTTCTTTTTCACAATTAACAGAAACAAGTATCTGGCTGATGACTTTGCTCCTTTCGCTGAGTAGTTTGTTTATCTGGGAGTACGTTTTAGTGATTTCATCATCAGCAGTTTCCAATTCAGTAAGAAGGTTTAGTCTGGCAATTCTGATTTCGTTTAACCTCTGCCGGTAAAAATCAGCCCCCTCTTTAATCTCGGTAATGGATGAACCTTCATTGGTTTTCCCAAACTTGCTATTGTCAAGTATTATTTTTTCTTCAATTTCATAAACATTGATACGATTCTTTATCTCCTTAATTTTTTTCTGCTTCAACTTGACATCATTCTCAAGATCAAGTTCTTCTTTCCCTTTATTTCTGTTGCTACCGTATTCCATTTGATGCTTTACAGAAAGTGTCTGACATCCGGCAATTCCGTTTACCTGAATGCTTTGGGGATTAACTTCCTGAGGCAAATTCCCTATCAGTATCACATGTTTACCTTTTGTAATTTTCAAGTCGGAATGTCTTGTAATTTGCGCTCCGGTAAAGAATACGGTAACATCTGAAATTTTGGATGCTACTTTAACTGTATCAATTGGGTTACAAAAGGAATTTCCTGATAGCAGGAATGCAATTAATAGTGTTAAATTTCTCATACTGTTTGGCGTTTAACTGATTATTTATGCAGATAGATTATTCGCAAATATATTAAGAAAGTAATTCCAAATCAATGTTGATAGAACATGGTTTTGAGTTATCTTCCATAAGGCTTTGATTAATTCTGGATTTTGGTTTCAATAAAACAACAACACAAGGCAGAGCCTGTCGTGAAAGAAGATGTCATATGCTCTACCTCCGACCAACCAGGATATCGGTATATTTCTCCCTCGATATCATAAGTATAGTTCTTTCAATTCGTTTTTAGGCTCCAAAAATATATGAATCATACAGAATAGGCTAGCCAACAATCAAAAAATAACACTCACAACCTCCTGTTTATCAAATTATTAAAAATAATTTCAAAAATAATTCACAAAAAACTTGCTTTTGCATGATCAAAGAAACTATCTTTGCAGAGTGAATGTTCACTAACTGTTTTAAGCTTATAGAAATGGCATTGGAATTATCTGACCGGCAAAAAGAAATCATTGATGTTTCATTAGAACTGATTTCCGAAAGTGGTATTCAGGGTTTGACGATAAAAAATCTGGCAAAAAAAATCGGGTTCTCCGAATCGGCCATTTATCGCCACTACGAGAACAAAATTCAGATTTTGGTAGCCATTTTGAATTTCTTCAGGGAGAACACGGAATGCATATTTACAGCCGAAATCGCAACCGAAGGCGATGCAGTATCCAAAATAAACCACCTGCTTATAACCCAGTTTAAGATTTTCTCGACTTCGCCTTCATTGGTGGCCGTTATCTTTTCGGAAGAGCTGTTCAGAAATGAACCCATTCTCATGGAGAAAGTGTCGGAAATAATGAACACCAACTTCGATACGCTGACCAACATCTTAAAAACCGGACAGGAAAAGGGTGAGATCAGGACAGACATTGAGGCAGAGCATTTGTCAGTGGTTGTAATGGGCTCGCTCAGATTATTTGTAAAACAATGGCTCATGACGAACTACGCCTTTAACCTGCTTCAGGAAGGGAATGAACTTTCGGCATCTATAAAAGTATTGGTCGTAAATTCAACACGCTGACAATAAACTCTATATGATTGATTTTTAAATTGTTGCCCATTGCTAACAAACTTTTGAAATCAATTCAAAACAACACGTTGCGTCTTTGCGTCTTTGCGTGGGGAAAAATTAACGGACTATCAAAAATTAAAACAAACTCAAAATGCAAATCACAAAAGTTAGCGAAACCAACATCGTTGAAACCCCACACAAAGTGGATGTAAGGAAATTGTACGAGAAAGATTCAGCCCAGACGATGCACATCACGCTGCAGCCGGGCGAAGCACTGAAACCGCACATTACACCTGTGGATGTATTCTTCTTTGTTTTGGAAGGAACCCCTGAAATCCTTGTCGGGAAAGAGAAAGTCCTGGTTGAGGCCAACAGTCTTGTTGAAAGTCCAAAGGACATTGTTCATTGCCTCTACAACAACTCTACCGGGATTGCCCGTATTTTGGTGGTAAAAGCGCCTAAACCGACTTCGCAGGCAAAATTGCTGTAATTTGAAAAAATCATAGATTAAAACACTGAAAATAATTTGTTTAAATAAGTTGGTGAATGTTCGTTAACATTAACAAAATCATGGAAACAACGAAGACAGAAATTATCGGTAAAGCGGCTGAAATTATCAGGCATTCAGGAATTAAAGACCTGACAATTCACAAGTTGGCAGCCAATCTTGAAGTTGATGAATACATCCTTTACGCGATGCTAACCAAAGATGATGACATTCTTTTGCTGTTGTTGCTGGATTTTGAAGCTGAACTGGATGAATTCGTCGGGGCATTGAACCGAAATGCTGAGCCACCTGAAACGGAGATTAAAATCCTGTTCAAAAAGCTTTATTTCCTTTTCCTGCAAAAGCCGCATTACTTATCCATCATTTTCGATAAAAGCCTTAAAAATCGGGACAAAAGCATAAAAGAATCACTTTTGAGAATTAGGAAAATCGCGCAGAATTATCTGACAGGCGTTATTGAAAGAGGGAAAAATGACAACACTTTCAACACAGCAGAACCTACACAGAAGCTGGTCGAAAAAATTCTTTCTGACTTTCGGCTATTTATGGGGAACGAACAACGGCTTCACGAAATGATACAGGAGATGAAGCAACTAAAACAATTAAAAGATTAACAAGAGATGAAAAAGAAAAAATTTTATCCTACGAAGTTGGTAATTGTTCACTCACTTAAAGTGGTGTTTATAACCTTCGCGCTCCTCTTTTCAACAGGTGCCATTGCCCAGAACTGGACGTTGCAGCAGTGTATAGATACCGCCAGGGTTCACAATAAAAACCTGCAAATGAGCAGGAACAGCATGGAAATAGGCGAGGAAAGGCAACAAGAAGCCAAAGCCAACCTGATTCCCAAAATCAACCTGAATGCAGATTATAAATATTTTGCCGATTTGCCTTATCAATTGATGCCGCAATCGGCCTTTGGCGGCCCGGAAGGCATGTATAAGGAAGTGCAGATGGGCGTGCCGCACAATATGGGCGCCAATATTCAATTGGCCATGCCGCTTTACAATCCGCAAATATACGGTGCGATTAAAACCACCGGAATTGCTGCTGAGATGAATGCACTTCAGTATAAAAAAACAGAAGAACAGGTCTATTTTGAATTATCCAACCTCTACTACAACGCGCAAATCCTGATCCACCAGCAATCCTTTCTCGACAGCAATCTGGCGAATACAACCAAACTGCTGGAAACCTTAAAGTTGCTCCATTCACAGCTAATGATAACGAAAAGCGATGTCACGAAAGTGGAACTTCAAAAGCAGCAGTTGACCACACAGCGCGAACTTGTTGCAAACAATTACGAACAGGTTATGAATGCGTTGAAGTTTATGATGGGGATTCCTTTTGAGCAAAAGATTCAGATTGAGCCTGAAATCAGTCACAATTCTGGGATTGACTATCCGAATTTATCGCCGGTTGATCAGCAAATTGCAAACAAGCAGTATAAACTCCTGTCGAGCGAAATGCACTCCCTGAAGTATTCACGTTTACCCTCCGTTTCGCTCTACGGGAGCTATGGGCAAACCGGCTTCGGCTATGACGAAAAACCAAATGATTTTCTCAAATTTTATCCAACAAGTTTCGTTGGCTTACAACTTTCGGTTCCTGTGTTCAACGGAACGGTAACGAGGCGAAAAATCAACCAGAAATCGTTGGAAATCCAAAACAGCCAATTGCAAATTGACCTGGTGACAGAACAAAACCAGATGCTCGTTGAAAATGCAACACGCAAAAGGTTGGTGACCGGCCAAACAATTGAAAACACCCTCGCACAAACAGCCCTGGCAAACACAGTTTACCAGCAGATGCTGTTGCAGCAAAAGGAAGGAACGGCGAACCTGACAGAGGTTCTGTTGGCCGACAATGTGCTTCGCGAGGCTCAACAAAGCTATTTATCGGCCATCATTGACTTCCTGAAAGCCGACCTTGAATTGAAAAAACTCACCGGAAATATTTCATCAAACCTTTAAAAATAACGACCATGTTGAAAAAGATCATTTATATCGTTGTGGCACTTGGGTTAATCGCGCTGACCATTTACAAACTGAAAAGCAATAAAGAAACCACCCAAAAAAGAGTCTATCATTACAATAAAGAACAGGCAATTAACGTGCAAGCCATCACTTTAAAACTTGAAAGCGTTAATAACGATATTTCTTATCCGGGAACTTTTGAACCCAATAAGGAAACAAAAGTGAGCGCCGACATTCAGGGTAAGATTAATTCAGTTTTAGTTGATGTCGGAAGCATTGTCAGGAAAGGTCAGGCATTGGTTCAATTGGATAACTCACTACTGAAACTACAATTGCAGACCGTTGAAATTCAAATTGAAGGCCTGGAAGTTGATGTAAAACGATATACCGTTCTTGCCAATGCCGAGGCAATCCAGGGAGTACAGCTGGAAAAGGCGGAACTGGGCTTAAAATCGGCCAAAGTGCAAAGAGCCACTTTATTGGAGCAAATTAATAAAACAACCATCGTGGCGCCTTTCAGTGGTATTGTTACTGCCAAACTCACTGAAGTAGGCGCATTTGCTGCACCGGGAATTCCGTTGTTGCAAATTACTGATATTTCAATCCTGAAATTTACAGTAAATGTTCCCGAAAATGAGTTAAGTCAGTTCAAAAACAACCAAATATATTCGCTTGCTGCTGATGTATATCCTGAAACTTTATTGTCGGGAAAAGTGATCATGACAGGCAGTAAGGCCAACATGGGCAGTAGCTTTCCCGTTCAGTTTTCAGTGAAAAACACGGCTGATTTGAAAATAAAATCAGGGATGTTCGGAAAAGTACAGTTGAAAAACGATGGTGAAGGAAAACACATCATTATCCCGGCTTCTTCTATTGTTGGGACAAATATCCAACCACAGGTTTATAAGGTAAAGAACGGTAAAGCTATACTTCAAAACATCATCATTTCAAGTCGATTTCAAAATAAGGTACTGGTATCAAGTGGCTTAACCGAAGGCGATGTCATTGTTACCAACGGATTTATTAACCTGTTTGATGGGGCAAATGTTTCAATCAGCAATTAAGAATTCAAAATCATGAACATTACAAAAATTGCAATCAATCGCCCGTCGCTGATCATCGTTCTGTTCAGCGTGTTCACCTTGTTGGGGGTCATCGGGTATAAAAACCTGGGTTATGAACTGTTGCCCGATTTTAACCAGCCGGTAGTCGTTATAAAAACGATGTACCCGGGTGCCGAACCAAATGAAGTTGAAACCTCTGTTTCCAGAAAAATAGAGGATGCCTTGTCGAACCTCGAAGGCGTTGATTATCTGGAGACAAAGTCAATGCCCAATGCCTCCGTTATTATTGCCAACCTGAAATACGGTACCGACCTGAATATTGCCATGCAGGATGCTCAGCGATATATTGATAATATCCGTAAAGACCTGCCAGCCGATATTTTGAGCCCGGTAATGAGTAAGGTTTCGCCAAACGATTTACCGATTATTTCAATTAGTGCAACAAGCAAATTGCCTGCAACGGAGTTTTATCAAAAGATGAAAGACGAGTATCTTCCTCAAATCCAGCAATTAAAAGGAGTGGCAGAAATTACCTTGCTTGGGGGCGAAGAACGGGAAATTCAGGTAAAGGCTGATCAGGACAAATTGAAACAATATAAAATATCACTTTATCAGGTTGTAGAAGCTATTAACAGATCTGGCATTGATTTGCCGGCAGGTAAAGCGCAAAATGAGGCAGAAAGCAATTCAGTCCGGCTAATCGGTAAGTTTTCAACTGTTGATGACATTATGAATGTACAGGTAGCAATGCCAGCGCCTGGAATGCCGGTTTATGTAAAAGATATTGCCACGGTTATTGATGGTGTGAAAGAAGTAAGTTCCGTAAGTCGCTACAATGGCGTGAACGGGATAGGCCTTTTGCTGAAAAAACAAGGTGATGCCAATGCCGTGGAAGTTTCAAAATTAGTTCACGCGAAACTCAAACAAATTGAAAGCGCTAACTCAAAATACGGGGTAAAATTTGTTGTTGCCGATGATTCAACCGATATGACTATTGCGGCAGTAAATTCAGTGGTTGACGACCTGATTTTAGCGGTCATTTTGGTTTCACTGGTTATGTTCTTGTTTTTAAGGAGTTACCGAAACTCTTTGATTGTATTAATCGCAATTCCCACCTCACTAATTACCGCGTTTGCCGTAATGTGGCTTATGGGTTTCACGTTAAACCTGATGACCTTGCTTGCCATGTCGTTAATTATCGGAATCCTGGTGGATGATGCCATTGTAATTCTGGAAAATATCCAGCGGCACCTGGATATGGGCAAAGACAAAACGACCGCGGCACTGGAAGGTCGAATGGAAATTGGTTTTTCAGCAATCTCAATTACGCTGGTTGACGTAGTTGTATTTTTACCTATTCTGTTTTTGCAGGTGTTTGTTGCCGATATGCTTAAACAATTTTCGATAGTGGTAATTACCTCCACGCTTACCAGTTTATTGGTCGGGTTTACCCTGGTGCCATGGCTGGCTTCACGCATCGGGAAAAAGGAGGATTTACAACCCACCAATATCGTAAACCGTTTTCTGCTTTGGTTTGAAAAGCAATTAACAACATTTATCGATTGGTATGGCCATCAATTAGAATGGGTGCTGAAAAACAAACTCATCTTTACCGGAATCGTGTTTTTTCTGTTGATAATGACCGTTTTAATCATGAAACAAGGAATTATCGGCAAAGAAATGATGTCAACAGGTGATCAGGGGAAGTTTCGTTTAAACCTGGAATATGACAAAACAACCACGGTTCAGGAGAATAATATCAGAACCCAAAAAGTAGAAGATTTTATTCTGCAGCAACCTGAAGTAGCAACCCTTTTCAGCAACGTTGCCGGACCAAGCACAGGCATTGGCAGTTTGGGGGTTGGGTCGGCCAATTTATCCGAATTTACCATTCAGTTAAAGCCTGAAAAGGAAAGAGGCATTAAAACTGAGCCGTTTATGAAATCCATTCGCGAAGAACTGAACAAACAGTTTCCGGGAGTTAATTTTTCGATGGCGGTTTTAGGCTTACTGCCAAAACAGGCCCCCATTAAAATAACCCTGAGCGGGAGCGACCTTGCTTTGGTAATGAAAACTGGGGACAAACTTAAAGCAGCCATTGAAAAAATCCCCGGTGCTGACAATGTGCAACTATCTGTAAAAGAAGGAAGCCCTGAATACAAGGTGATACCCGACAAAGATAAGATGCAGCGGTTGGGATTAACAACTGCCTGGGTCGGATTAAATTTAAGAGCTGCCTTTACCGGAAACGATGATGCGACGCTGACCAACGATGGAACAGAATATCCGGTCAGGATCTGGCTGGATGACTTTGACCGGAAAAATTACGAAGACGTACAACGCCTTTCCATCGTAAATCCGATGAATATCCCAATTGAAGTTTCGCAATTTGCTGAAGTCAGGCAGGATAATTCTCCTTCGTTGCTCGAAAGATTGGACAGGCAACCATCCGTAACCATTACTTCCGAATCATTCGGAAGGCCATCGGGAACTCTCGCTGATGATGCAATTGGTTTTCTGAAAACTCAGCCCTTGCCCGAAGGTGTAAAACTGACCTGGGGAGCAGATATCAAGACGCAAAACGAAAGCTTCGGGGCTTTGGGCTCAGTTCTTCTAATCTCATTTATACTGATTTACCTGATTATGATAGCGCTGTATGATAGCTATATCTATCCATTTGTAGCTCTGTTTGCCATTCCGATGGCTGCTATCGGCGCTTTTCTGGCGCTAAACTTATCGTTAAACCATTTAACCTTATTCGCACAGTTAGGCCTGATCATGCTCATGGGATTGGTAACAAAAAACGCCATTTTGATTGTGGATTTTACCAATCAATTGAAGGCTCAGGGGAAATATTATAAAGAGGCACTGATCATTGCAGGTAAAGAGCGTATGCGCCCCATCTTAATGACCACACTTGCTATGGCCATCGGAATGTTGCCTATTGCATTGGCTAAAGGTACGGCCAGCGAATGGAAAAACGGCCTGGCCTGGGTAATTATTGGTGGCTTGCTGTCCTCTATGATTTTGACGGTTTATTTAGTGCCGATGGTTTACTATGTGGTGGATACTATTAAAGAAAAAATGGCTAAAAGAAAGGAGAAATAAAATGAAGAAAGCAATCATGATCCTTCAATCGTTTTTGGCTATCGTGCTACTTTCTTCATTTAGCATTCAAAAGCAGAAACCCATCTCATTAACAGTTGAAGTAAAGGATTTACGCAATTCTGATGGCACCGTACTTTTCGCATTGTACAACAGAGAGGATGCATTTCCCGACGAACATTATAAAAAATACTACCGCAAACTCAGTGCAAAGATTGTAAGTGGTAAATCCGAAGTAACATTTGAAAACCTTCCGGCAGGGAAATATGCCGTAAACATCTTGCACGACGAGGACTCCAACGGAAAGATAAAAAAAGGGTTGATCCTTCCGAAAGAAGGCATCGGGTTTTCAAATTATCAATCCATTGGCATTTCAAATAAACCTGCATTTCAAAAAGCTTCATTTGAGCTACTGGGGAATAAAGAAATAAGCGTCAAAATGATTTACTTTTAACTAGCAAAAACGCTTATTCTTTCTGCTTTTTAATTTGGGAACTAAACCTACAATAAAGAATTGGATTATGCCTGAAGGGCCAATCTGATTCATTATTTCTAAGGTAAATAATGAACTATTTACCTTAGAAATATGTTTTAATTAAAATTTTTCTTATCTTTGTGTGCGATTACTCACTAACAATTTCAAACACTCTAAACTTTAACCGAATGAAGATTACAAAATACCACGATCAGCAGATTAAAGATACCCCGCACAAAGTGGATGTGCGTGAAATGTACAACCACGAATCGGCCCAGGCAATGCTTATGGCGTTAAAACCGGGCGAAAGCCTGAAACCCCACAAAACCCCGGTGGATGTGTTTTTCTTTATTCTGGAAGGCAAACCAACCATTCATATTGGTGAAGAAAGTGAAGTTTGCACATCAGATTCGCTGGTCGAAAGCCCGGCAGATATTGTGCATTACATCAGCAATGAATCTGATGCATTGGCCCGCATCCTCGTGGTAAAAGCGCCGCGTCCGGTAAATGCAACCCGCGTTTTGTAAAGGCATTGATAAAACAACCAAAAACCTTAAGCTATGAACGGTAAATACAATATTGCCATTGGTTTTTTAATCATGGGACTTTTTATGGCCTATGGTTTCATATTAATTTATCTCCGCGATTTTGCCCCCGGTAAAGAAGAGTGGATAAATTCGTATAGTTTCGGCAAGCATTTTGAAACCCGTTTGGCGCATGTTCATGGCAATTTATTTGCTTTTCTAAACATTGTAATCGGCTTTTTGCTGCTGCACTTTCATAGTAAACTTAAAAATACCAAAGCCATCTCATGGCTGGCTATAACAGGCCTACTCATGCCCATCGGCATTTTGTCGGAAGTTTATTTCGGACTCCCCCCTGCACTTGTTCTACTTGGAGCCATATCAATGACCGGGGCCGTGATATGGCTTGGCATCTCTTTTTTAAACTTGAAACAACTTAAAGAATAATTACAAATTTATGGAGATTACCCCACGTCAGTTAGAGATTATTGAAGCTGCCGGACGCACCCTTACCACCTCGGGCGTGAGCGGCCTGACCATAAAAAACCTGGCCAAGGAGATGCATTTCTCCGAAAGCGCCATTTATCGTCACTTTGCCAGCAAGGAAGACATTGTGGTTACCATGCTTAATTATTTGTCCGATGATGCAGATAAACGAATGGGCAATCTTCCGGAATCCAAATCTCCCGAGGAAAAATTCATGGCCCTTTTCCGCGAACAAATCCGGTTTTTCAGTCTGAACCCACATTTTGTGGTGGCTGTGTTTTCGGATGGGCTGATGGAGGATAATAAACGCGTGAACGAAGCCATTCTCAAAGTATTAAATGTGAAAATGAAGCACCTGATGCCCGTGATTATGGAAGGACAGCAAAAAGGCGTTTTCACAAATACCATTACCACCGACGAACTCATTCACATCGTAATGGGCGCCTTTAAACTTCAGATGTTCAAGTGGCGGGTGGCCAATTTTCAGTTCGACATTGAGAGAAGTGGTGAAAATATGCTGCAAAGCATGCTTACCTTAATGAAAACAAGATAAACCGGGGCCTGATTAATATTCTTCCTGATTTTACACATGAGGAAATGTTTTTTTTCGCAGCCCGGGCAACCATTGAGAAACAAAACACAAGCACATGAAAAACAGGAAAACACTCCCGTATATCCTTGCAGCGTTATTGGCTGTCTTCGGATTATCCACCCTTTTTATGAGTACTTCAATTTTTCTTGACCTTTTCAACGTAAGAGAACAGGAAGGAAATTACGTTTTGCTGGTGGTTTGGGCCAACTGGTTGTGCAGCTTGCTCTATCTTGCGGCCGCATACGGATTCATAAAAAGAAAGCGATGGGCCCTTGGCCTGCTGCTCACATCAACAGGAGTACTGTTGTTTGCTTTTGCAGGATTGCTCAATCACATCAATTCCGGAGGCTTATATGAAACCAAAACCATAGGCGCACTAATTTTCAGGGTGGTGGTTACCCTTATTTTCGCCCTGATGGCGTGGTTAACCATTAACAAAAAGGCAAGAAAACCCGAAGCATCTTAAGCACCAGCACGGCAGTAAATGACACGAAAAAAATAAGCCCAGGTTTTTCGGCATGTGTTACGCATGTTGAAATCTAACCCTATCGGATAATGAAAAAGACATTGCTGATATTGATAATTCTGGCATTTTATCCCTATTCGGGCCACGCTCAGGATTCCACATGGCGCAAACCCCTGAGCCTTACTGCTATATCGCAGGTAAATCAGGGAAACAGCTACATTACATTCCCAACCGATATTGGGAACATCGAACCGCTTTGGTTTGAGGCCAACCTCATCCCGAACTTTAACATCCGCGAAAGCAGAAATTCGCGCCTGATGGGTGTGCTCACTCCGCAAGTTATCCTGAGGATGTACCGGGAAGATTCTTATCCCGTGCGCACACCAAGTTATATGCCACACATTACCGTTTATTACCGGATTACGGATAAGGAAAAAGCCCGTGGTGTAAGCCCGTTCGGGCGATTTAAGCACCATTCAAACGGGCAGCAGGGCAGCTTTTATACGGATAGCACCAAAATAAACAGGGAAACCGGCAATTTTGCTGTTAACCGCCTTGAAGGGGGTATTATTCTATCTAATACCAACAGCCGCTTTAAAGCTTACCAGTTTTTTGCATCTTCGGTTGAAGTTTACCCCTGGTGCGTGCCGGAATTGGATAACATTTACAGTAAGATACGGTGGAACAATACCTTAACTATATTCAAATTACCTGTAGGCGAATTTGACAGGAACCAGGAAAAAGCACTTGTTTCAATAAAAGTGGAAACCTCCTGGATGTTTGGTACTGTCAATGACTGGAACAATTTTTCGACGGACAGGCTAAACCTGGGAATAACCATACATTACCTTCCAAGATTTTTTGAGGATATCGGCTTCTTTGTTCAATTCTACCATGGACAGGATTACTACAATATTTACTTCGACCATAAACTGGATGTGCTTCGATTTGGATTGATGACGGGGAAACTAAGGTTTTAAAGAGAGGGGTTGATTTGTTGAGGTGTTGAGGTGATTCCCGAATCGCTACGCTCTCGGGCATATTAAGAAAAACCTTGATAGAAAAAAACAACATTAAAGATAACAGTTGAATTGATTCTTAAGAAAGGTTATATCATTCTTAAACCGATTCTACACCAGAAAAGAGCCGGGATGAAACATTAAAAAAAATGAATGGAAATGGAGACGACCCATTACTTTTCAATGATGCTCCTGAGGATGAAAATTTTGAGGAATGGAGTTAAAACAATACCAAATAGTTTTGGTGAATCCTGACCCAACAATAGGAGGTGGAACAGATGTATAACGACTTTCAGACCTAAAGTGTGCTTCTCTCGGAAGACATGAAGCGAAAACGTGAAGACGTGATCATCTCGAAAGAAAAAGATTACAAAGTATTGCAAGCTGTGCCCGGCAAAGCCGGGAAAACCGTTGCCGAAGACTTAATAAAAGGATTTAATTTGCGTTTTTGACCTTAGCGAAGGAAATAAAAGCGTGCTATACACATCAAATCAAAGCCTCGATTTACTTCCGCTGGTATAAGTAAAACCGGGAATTCAGTAAGAATTAGGAAGTTACCCGTGAAAAGTCATCTATTTTATTTTATAACAGATGACTTTTTTAATGAAAGATTATTGGTTTGGTAACGAATATCGCTTATATTTATTGATTTATAAATAGTCACTAACCAATTTAAAGTGTATGGCAGCAATAGAATTAAAAAATAAAGCAGAAGGTACGATACCAGAGAACACATTTTTGTTTGAAATCGCCTGGGAAGTATGCAATCAGGTTGGCGGTATCTACACGGTAATTCGTTCAAAAGTTCCTTCGGTAATCGACAAGTGGGGAAAAGATAATTATTGTTTAGTGGGACCCTATTTTGCCGAGCAGGCAGCCGCCCATTTTGATCCGGCCACCGATTTTTCAACGCCCATTGGCAAAGCAGTTTTAAAATTGCAGGAACTGGGCTTCGACGTGCATTACGGGCAGTGGATTGTTTCCGGACGGCCTAATGTAGTGCTTTTCAATCCCTATTCGGTGTTCGATAAGTTGGACGAAATCAAGCATTTCATCTGGGAAGATTACCACATTTCGTTGCCAGGCAACGACCAGTTGCTCGACCAGGTGGCTGCTTTTGGTTATCAGGTGAAAGAATTTTTCAGCTATCTATGCTCGTCGGGCGCTTGCAACGAAAACATGATTGCCCATTTCCACGAGTGGATGGCCGGTTTGCCCATCCCCGGCATCCGAAAAGAAAACTTGAACATTAAAACCGTTTTTACCACCCATGCTACGCTTTTGGGCAGATACCTCGCCATGAACGATCCGCAGTTTTACGAGAATCTGTCTTTTTATAATTGGGAGACGGAGGCTGCCAAATATAATGTGCGGCCAATTGTTGAAATTGAAAGGGCAGCAGCCCACGGGGCACATGTTTTTAGCACAGTGAGCGACATCACGGGCAAAGAATGTACCTACTTACTGGGACGAACGCCGGACCTAATCCTTCCCAACGGATTGAACATACAGCGTTTTGAAGCGATGCATCAAATCCAAAACAAACACCTACAAGTAAAACAACAGATTCACGATTTCGTGATGGGGCATTTCTTCCAAAGCTACTCGTTCGATCTCGACAAAACAATGTACTTTTTCACATCGGGAAGGTACGAATACCATAACAAAGGCTACGATTTGACACTGGAGGCACTGGCACGTTTAAACTATAAAATGCAGCAAGCGGACATCGACGTCACCGTGGTCACCTTTTTCATTACCCGGCAGCCATTCTATACCATAAATCCCGATGTGTTGCAGAGCAAAGCGCAAATGGAAGAAGTATGGCGGGTGTGCGAAGAGATTAAAGAGCAGGTGGGAAGACGCTTATACACCCAAATTACCTCTGCTGAAGGGCCATACGAATTTCCCGATTTGCGCGAAATGGTGGACGACTACCTGCGCCTGAAACTTCGCAGGAACGTGCAAAGCTGGAAAACGCAACACTTGCCAAAAATTGTGACCCACACCCTAAAAGATGATGCCAACGACGAAATCCTGAATTTCCTCCGCATGGCACATTTGGTGAACAACCGTCACGACAAGGTGAAAATTGTTTATCATCCGGATTTTATATCCACATCGAATCCGTTGTTTAAAATGGACTATAATACTTTCGTGCGCGGATGTCACCTCGGTATTTTCCCCAGCATGTATGAGCCCTGGGGCTACACTCCGCTCGAATGTCTGGCCAGCGGCCTGCCATCGATCACCAGCGAGCTGGCGGGTTTTGGCAATTACGTGGTGGACAACATCCCCGATCACGACGACAAAGGGATGTACATCATCAATCGCGGAGGACGGGATTTTTACGAAGTGGCCGAAGACCTCGCAAATATGCTGCTAAAAACAGTGAATATGACCCGCCGCGAAAGGATTGCGTTGCGCAATAAATGCGAAGATGCTTCACTGCATTTCGACTGGACTAACCTCGGGAAATACTACGATGATGCCTATAATTTGGCTGTAGAACGGTAAAAACTCAAGTAGATAATTTAATGGTTTCTTCTCCCATTGGTTTTTTGAATCGGGCTACGGGGGCTTAAGCGTGTTGAGAGAACTAGTGTAGGCCTACACACTGTAGGCCGTAAACTATTTGTTTGCACACAACTGCCCTCTGGTCATACTCGCCTGCAACATGGCATCGGCAAAAGCATTACGCAGTATCCAGCAGATCGATCTGCCCCTGATGGAATCTAAGCGCAAGGTGCTGGGCGTAATCCGGCCAGGTGTGGAAAAAGTGGCTAAAATAACCCGAAACGGCAGGATAGGAGTGTTGGGGACTTCGGGCACGGTGGCATCTGAATCTTTTGGCTTCAACCGGAAACCAGGGCAAATAACTTTTAAATTTGCTTAGCTATATTTCAGGAAACGGAACAACATGAATAAATATCTTACCTGAAATAGAGCTGCCATTTGCGGAATACCCGCTATGTGAAGGATTAGAGATGTTATGCAAAAGCAAAAAAGAAGATGAATGACACCGTGAAATGAAAATGAAATTGAAAAGTGGTTCAAATAAATTATACATTTAAGCAAGAAATGGCCTAATAGAATTTGTAATTACCGAAGAATCCACGGTAGTTCAGCAACCAAGGTATAAGGCTAGTGAAAAAATGTGAAATTATATTGTCCTTCAAGTTATCATACAAAAACACTTAATCTTCCCATAAAAGGCCCATGCAGGAAATCCTTCCTATATTTACCCCTTCAAACAATTACAACAAAAAATGAAGAACCTCCTTTTTATCACTCTTGCTGCCTCCCTGGCATTCCTAATTGCCTGTTCACCAAATAAAAATCAATTAAAAGAGCTTCCGCGCGTTGCCATTTGCGGACTGGCCATTGAATCGAGCACTTTTTCACCGGCACAGTCCACAGAAGAAGCATTCCGGGTTCGCCGCGGAGAGGAAATATTTTCATACTACCCGTTTCTTTCGCCCGATTCGGTTCATCGCAGCCGGGCAGTCTGGTTTCCTACCTTACGCGGACATGCCATTCCAGGTGGAATTGTAACCCGCGAAGCCTATGAGTCTTTGGTTAATGAAACCCTTGAACTGCTTAAAAAGGATCTGCCTTATGACGGTATCTTTTTCGATATTCATGGCGCCATGAGCGTAGTTGGACTGGATGACCCGGAAGGTGATTTTATCATCCGCATACGTGAGGTGGTGGGAAAAGAAACCATTATCTCCACTTGTATGGACTTGCACGGAAATGTGAGTCAACGACTGGCTGAAAACACCGATTTGATTACCTGCTACCGTTTGGCACCGCATGAGGATGCATTGGAATCAAAACAACGTGCTCTGGATAATCTGCTGGACAGATTAGAAAACGGAAGAGGGAAACCGGCTTACAAAGCCTGGATTCCGGTTCCCATCTTATTGCCCGGCGAGAAAACAAGTACCCGCATTGAGCCCGCAAAAAGCTTATACGCACAGGTTGAACCCATTGCTGCCCGCGAAGGCATTATTGATGCCGCCATCTGGATTGGTTACGCATGGGCCGATGAGCCCCGCAACCAGGGCGTGGTCATGGTTACCGGCGACGATAAAGACGCAGTGACCGGAGCAGCCGAAGAGCTTGCAAGCGCCTTCTGGAAGGTAAGAGACGAATTTGAATTTGTTGCGCCCGTAGCTCCGCTTGATGAATGCCTGGATATGGCCATAGCCAGCAAGGTTCATCCTTTTATTATCAGCGATATGGGCGATAATCCAACCGCAGGCGGAGCCGGAGATGTTACCTGGACACTTACCGAAATACTTGCTCGTCCGGAGTTTAAGAAAGAAAGTGGTCCATCCCTGATTTATGCCTCACTTCCCGGACCGGACTTTATCGAAAAAGCAATTGCTGCCGGAGTTGGCAACAAAGTGGAAGGATTTGCAGGTGCCGACATTGACGCCCGTTTTGCACCGCCCGTTAAACTTTCGGGAATTGTGAAAGCCATTGAACACGGTGATGCCTCCGCCGAAACCGAAGTGGTTGTTCAGGTGGGCAGTGTAAAGGTGATAGTCACCAAAAAACGCAAGCCTTATCATTACGAAAAAGACTTTACTCACTTAGGATTGAATCCTCGTGAAGCAGATATCGTGGTGGTAAAAATTGGTTATCTGGTACCCGAACTCTACGATATGCGCGCCGACTGGATTATGGCGCAAACGCCCGGAGGCGTTGATCAGAATTTAGAACGGCTGGGCTACAAACGCATCAACCGCCCCATGTTCCCTCTGGATAAAGATATGGCTGACCCGGATTTGAAGGCAAGATTGATAAGGGCTTCGGGGGAGTTGTAGGGGATTTCGTTCAATCGGACTTCATGCTTTTCAGTTCTTTCAGGACGT
>SWCB01000803.1_pt1 | contig 76088 bp, 55 predicted proteins | sample 4692901 | NCBI WGS metagenome assembly SWCB01 (sample SAMN10267276, study PRJNA491770) | bioreactor metagenome | isolation source: DHS bioreactor inoculated with subseafloor sediment | place: Japan: off Shimokita Peninsula | collected 2006-08 | reverse complement strand
GCCTACACGCACCAATTCCGCCACAACTTCATAGGTGTGGGGATAGTTACAGGCAAAGCTGAATGAACCGGTGTCGGTCATAATACCAACATACAAACAATTGGCTATGTTTGTATCGATTAATTCCTTATCGCCAAGCGCGCAAATCAGATCAAAAATAAGCTCTGAAGTAGATGATGTTTCAATAACAGAAAAAAGGTAGTCAAACTGCGGTTCAGGCTGAAGGTGATGATCAACCAAAACCTTTGGAGCTGTTGACTTTCCTAATTTATCTGCGAACAGGTTAACCCGATCAATGGCATTGTAATCCAGACAAAATATCAATCCGGCTTCATCAATGAGTTGATCCCCACGCTCTTTGTTACGGGCATAAACCAGCATATCTTTGCTACCCGGCATCCAGGCCAGAAATCCGGGATATTCATTGGGAATTAGCACCTTAGCTGAGAATCCCTTCTTGTTAAGGTAATTGCCCAATGCCAAAGAGGAGCCAAGGGCATCACCATCGGGGTTATAATGCGAAGTAATAAGAATTTCGGGCTTTTGAGAAAGTAGTCCGGCCAACTTATCTACCTGCGTTTTATCAAATTTGTGCAAAGTAATGTCGTTGATTTGTAAATAAATATCGAACACAAAGGTATAAAGTTTGTTAATAGCGCTGACAGGTAATTTAAGACCATATTCCATACCAACAAAACAACAATATTATGACAGGAAACATCACTTTTACCATGATTAAACCGGCTGCTTTTGCCGCAGGCAATGCCGGCAAGATTCTGGATATGATCCTTAATAGAGGGTTTCGTATTCAGGCAATTAAGCTGGTTCAACTTTCGAAAGCACAAGCTGGAGCATTTTACGAGGTGCACAAGGAAAGGCCTTTTTTCAATGGTCTGGTTGAGTTTATGACCTCTGGGCCTGTGTTGGCTGCTATACTTGAAAAAGAAAATGCAGTACAGGATTACCGTAAACTCATTGGAGCCACCAACCCGTCAGAGGCTGCCGAAGGCACCATTCGAAAAGCTTTCGGCACTTCAATTGAAAAAAATGCTGTTCATGGCTCCGATGGTGATGAGAATGCAATAATAGAAGCCAGTTTCTTTTTCTCGGCACTCGACCGCGTCTGATTAATCCGCTTCCAGCGGTTCAGGATAATATTCCGAAAAAGTTTTATCCGTATAAAACATTACAATTTTTTCCAGCCTCCGGTTATTCTTTTGAACGACCGGTTTTTTTATGCCCGGAAATTTTTCTACAGTGGAATCCGGATTTATGAATTTCGGTTCTTTCGGAACAGCATCAAGGGTAGATTTTGGCTCTGGGATTGTTTCAGCTTTTTCTGAAGGTTTTTCAAGCACTGTTTCAATGCTTCTATTTGGGGATTCAACTGGTTGATTTTCTGATGGATTTTCTACTTTTTCAGGTGATGATTCCCCATTTTCCCGGGCTTCCTTCTCCTTCTCTGTATCATCGTCAGCAAATAACTCCATTTTAAAGGGTTTTGGCGGAACGGCCTGAGGGGCAGGTTCGGGCAAAGGAGTAATTTGAGCTTCCTGAGCAGAAAAAGATTTCATCATCGGACCTTCACCAAATAATATCCACTCTGTGCTTATTTCAGGATATCGCTTCAGCAGCTTTTGAATAAATTCAAGGCTGGGCTTATTCCTGTTGTTCATGATGTGCGATACACCGGAACGCTGAACGCCCAGCTCATCTGCCAATTGCGATGAATTAATGTTTTTGGCTTTTATTACCAATGCTATCCGATCGTTCATAGTTTAAATTTAATGTTACAAATATAATTATAATTTTTTGAACACCATATTTAAAGAGTTAATAATGTAAATATTAAAATTACATTGAAATACAGATAAACAACTTTATATAAACAGTATAATAAACACATATAAAGATACATAACACTAATTTATCTTGAATAATAATCCAGATACAATAGAGTGAATTTAGCTAAAGTAAAATACATATATAGAATTATAATAATCTGATTTACATATTATTGAATAGCATTTTAATTCTAATTTAATCTCAAATACTTGCATTACAAATGTATTGCATATTTCTATAAGATAGCCTATGATACAATAGTAACATTTACATAGGTAATACCCATAAGTTACATTTGTACTCTTTTAAAGTGAATACACATATGTAACTATTAAATAGTTTATTACGATAAGATACAATTGTAATTATAACTTTAAGCCCTTATTATAGGCGATTATAGTGATATTGACGAAGAAATCTATAGTTTACATTTGTAATATACTGCAATATTGAAATACACTAAGTGATTTCACCCCTAATCACAGAGCCAGAAATAATGCTTAAGGGTGTTGGGTGGAGTTTTATCCTATAGCGCTATAATTTAGGGAAAGCTCGAAATCACATCTACTCTTTCGCACAAACATTAGTTAGATTCCCTATCCAAAATATTAAGTGTAGTATCATAAACCCATAACTCAATTATAGAGCAATAAAATGCCTACAGGTATCCATGCATTGCAAGGAAGCTGCCTATTTGTTGATATAACAGTCATAAAATGACGCTAATCTACAGTATATCAACAGTAAAAGGAGAAGAATAAAGAAAAGGAAAACGGATTCAGAAAAATTTACCTGATAATCTTTTGCGTAACAGAGTAAAAACCATCGGTAACCTGGAGCATATAAATGCCAGAGGGCAATTTGTTGAGATTATCCAGCACCAACATGTTTTTCCCTTTCGCAAGTTGAATCCCAGGTAAAGAAGCTGCCTTGTTACCCTGGGCGTTGATTAAGAAAACATCTGCTTTTAAGGACTGTGGGATATCCACTTCAATGTTGATGTGGTCGGAGAAAGGATTTGGAAAAACCTTAAGGTCTTTCATGGGATTGCCAGCTTCTATCACTTTTGTAGAGAGTAAGTTATTGGCAAGTAAAAAATCAGGTATTCCCCAGCCTGTCAGAAAATCAGGATTGGAAGCTTTACTGGCGCTCATTTTAATGGCTTCAATAAGTTGCATATTGGTGAATGTCGGATTTGCCTGCCACAACGAGGCAGCAGCGCCGGCAATAATGGGAGAAGAAAATGAGGTCCCGCTGTTTGATCCAATCCCACTAGGCAAATTGGCGACAATTGAAGCCACTCCTTGTGCAACAACTTCGGGTTTTGTTCTTCCATCAAAGGTAGGACCTTTAGAACTGAAGGATGCATATTGACCACCTGCATCCACTGCACCAATGGTAAAAACACTATCACCGTCAGCAGGTGCAGTAATATAAGGCCAGACAGAATTTCCCCCGGAGTTACCGGCACTATTAACCACCAAAATTCCTTTGGCAGCAGCCATATCAGCAGCAATGGTAATCACTGTGGTGTTACCATCCATATCCTCATAGCTGTGGTTTTCATCCGGGTTATCGAAAAAGCTGTAACCGAGGGAGGAATTTATAACATCAACACCCACAGAATCAGCAAATTCAGCAGCATTAAGCCAATAATACTCCTCCATAAGGTATTCGGCATTGCCATCTTCCGAACGCAAAAGCCAGTAGGATGCACCGGGTGCCGTTCCAATCAATTGACCCGGAAGGTTGCCTCCCATAGTTGACAAAACCATGGTACCATGTGAATTCATTGAAGGGGCATAGAGATTATTTCCCGGCTGTACAAAATCCCTGTTGCCCAATATCTGACCATTCATCCATAAGCTATCAAAAGCCGAATGCAGATTTACACTGTTATAACCAGCATCAATCACACCTATGGTTACACCGGTACCAATAAATCCCATATCATGAAGCTGATTAATCCTTATCATCTCAGCCTGATTAAGCGATGGCCCGTAATTGTAATTATTGGTTGACCTGTTCTCAGACCCTTTCCGCATCAGGCTGTTGGGTATTTTGGAAATTTTTTCCTGCCTGAAAAATGGTTTCTCCTGATTTGTAGCATGTTTGGCAAAAAGGTAATTGGCCGATTCAATGGATTTTACATATGACTTTTTGTTTAGTTCATTTTCATCCGTTTTTTGCTGACTTTTAACAATCACCATATTCAACCACTTGGATTGATAAATGATTTCAACTCCAGCAGATTCAATATCAGCGATATATGTCGGATTTATTGGTTTGTCAGATTCTGAGATGGGAATCTGCTGCAATAAACGACGCTCAATTGATTTTAACGAGAGAAACTCGGCTGGCCTTGAAATATCATAGGTTGACTGCTTGTTGGCAAGCCAAACCTTATAATAGCTGGTTTGAGCAATCAAAGTACTGGTCAAAAAAGAGAATGCAAATAGAAAAGTGGTTAGGAAAATCCTTATCATAGCAGAAATTGGAGTTAATTTGAAAAAGTTAAACAACCGTTATTAAACTTTGTTGCTTATTGTATTGAAACGGAGGCAAATATCGGTAAAAATTTTAAATTAGTAGTTAATTTAGTAGTCTTTAGTCGATTAGTCTTTAGTCTTTAGTCTTTAGTCATTGGTCTTTATTGAATGAGTTTGGGCTTTAGTCAGTTTCATTTAATCCCTTAGCAGCCTTTCGCTAAATCTTAAAATTTATCTACTGCCCGTCACAATCCTATCCTTTCTATTGAAATCCTTGAGAATCTGTATATTTTCAAAACAGCTGGCTTCAAGCAAACCCACAACACCTTCGGCTTCAAGTTCATTGATTTCAAACCAAAGCTCGCCCCTATCCAATAAATGTAATCTGGAAAATTCAGCAATAGCTTTGTAATACTTCAAAGGATCATCATCCGGAACATACAATGCTTCTTTGGGCTCATAATTAAGCACATTTTTTTGCATGAGCAACTTCTCCGATTCTTTTACATAAGGGGGATTACTCACGATTAGGTTGAATTTTTCGAGTTTACTCCACACTGAATTGTCCAGAATATCCATTTTGAAAAACGCCATCTTTGCTTTCGACTTTTCCGCGTTTGCGGAAGCAACCGACAAAGCTATGTCACTAATATCAATTGCTGTAATACTTGCCTCTTTCATATTTTTAGACAATGCCAGAGCAATGGCTCCGCTTCCGGTACCAATATCCAGCACCCTGAGCGAAACCTCATCCTTATGTCTTTGTAGAATCTCGGTGACCATGATCTCGGTTTCGGGCCTGGGAATCAGAACTCCGGGTTCAACCATTAGCTCCATATTGAAAAACCAGGTTTTGCCAATCACATATTGAACTGGCATGTGATCTACAAGCAAGGGAATGGCACGATCTACCTGTGCCAAAAATTCAGGCAAAGCAGTTTCATCCCGGAGCATTAACCATTGATATCGCTCCAAACCATGAAGTGCTGAGAATAAAAACTGTTGAATAGAAATAGCCTCATTGTTACCGTAAATTGGCAACAATGCGTTAAAAACTTTCTTCTCTAGCTCTCGGTTTGTCATTTCAAATATTGCATAAGCAAGTGCAACAATGCCCGGCAAAGGTAATGAAATGATATCTTTGCAATAAAAAGCACATAATGAAGCGTAAGATATACTACGATGGTGCATATTATTTAAAGAGTGATGTGCTAAAAATTATCGAAGTCACCAATCCTGATGGTAAAAGAGATAATGTTCTTTATCTTGCTGTGTCGAGCAAGGACGATTCGCTTGATTTCGCACTCTTGAACGATTTAGACCAAGATGATGTTTTCCTTTCTACCCATAAAATATTTAGTTCTTCATATATCAACCATCTAACCTTTACCAATAAATATTTCGCTCCTCTATCAAATGCCATCGCGGAAACAAACCAGAATGGTTACGAACTAACCCCCGAAGCAAATACCCTATTGGCATACTATTATCTGACAGAAAGCGCCGTATCTGTTTCATTTATTGAGCATTGGCTGGTATCGCTTGGCTACGTTGAGGAACAGGCCCAGGAACTGGCAATGGCTGTTTATGTTGCCCGCACTGAACGCACCGATTGCAGCGATGTTTTCGATATAGAGTCAACGTCTGATCTTTTGCAAAGTGATAAACATCCGCACTTGCTCAGGATAACCTCAAAAGAAGATTTTTTTCGACAGGCATACCATCAAAACCTTTCTAGCCTGGTGTATGATGATTTTGCCGCTTTTGAACTGCTTTCTTCTGCTAAGGATATCACTATTATGGACTGTAAAGATATCCCTGAAACAGCTTTTATGGTTGAGGACCATCACCATGTTATCCTTGGGTTAAGCGTAAAACTATGCGAAGCGCTGGCACTCTGTGAATTCTCAGCCACACCATTTTACGAATTTATATTGGGGAAGTGCAACTTCGCCGAAACAACCTACCTGGGATTGGGATATTTTATAAATAAATATGCATCGGACTTAGTAAAAATGCTAAATGAAACCGGATTAAAAGTTTCTATCAGAACAATTGATAACCAGCGAAATACCAACGCTTTTCCATTGAGAGACGGAGTCTCATTTTTTTTACTCCAAACATCCGATAAAACACGCTTACCCATTTTCCTTGACATCGAAAAGTCCTAAAACTATTTAATATTCTGACTAATCAAATTCCTATTTTTGCCAAAAATCCATATCGATGCAATTTCTTCTCCTTGCCATAACTGCCAGCACCTTAATACTTGTTTCCTTCAAGATTTTTTCCAGATTTGATATTGACGATTTTACGGCCATTACCATAAATTACATTGTTGGCTCCTTGTTTGGTTTCAATTTCATCCACTGGAACCAAACCTTACCAGGCATTTATACTGCTTCCTGGTTTCCAATGGCTTTATTGACAGGGGTTTTGCTCATTATAGGATTTGTATCATTCGCAATATCCACCCGCAAAGCCGGCGTAGCCATTACAGCCATAAGCAGCAGAATGTCGGTTATTCTTCCCGTAATGCTGGGCTTGCTGTTGTTAAATGATGAAGCCGGAATCGTTAAGATTTCGGGTATTGTACTGGCTTTGGTTGCTCTTTATCTAACATTGAAAAAAGACAACAAGGAAAGATTTTCGATAAAACTTATCCTCGTACCTCTTGCTGTCTTCCTTTTTATGGGCTTGAACGATTCAGCCGTTAAAGTAACCCAGCATTTTTTCCTTCAAGACACTGGCGACGCTGGTTATGTGGCCTATGCTGCAACATCGTTTATGGTTGCTTTCTTTATAGGACTTACTATATCAATTTATCGCATTTGGAACGGCGCAAAGGTTTTTAAAATTCAAAACCTCATTGCGGGTATTATTTTGGGCCTTTTGAACTGGTTCTCTATTTATTATCTTCTGAAAGGCTTTGAAATTATGCAGGTATCGGTTTTTATTCCCATTCTGAATATCAGTGTTGTTGCGCTTTCATCAGTAATCGGTTATACCTTATTTAAAGAAAAACTGCGACCTCAAAACTGGGCAGGTATTTTTCTGGCAATTGTTGCCATTTTGCTGATTGCGGGTTAGTTCAGGACTAAAGATGTGATTGGCATGAAAAAAGGGAGCTTCTTACAGAAGAAAAAATAACTGCATCAGTTTTTATCCTAAAACTAATTGGACTTGTTTATTGGATTCTCTCCCCTGGCAAGATCCAGACCAATACAAAGAATGAATGAGGTGCCACTCCTTCTTATAAATTCAGATAAATTTTATAAAAATGACCAATTGTTTCACAACGTTTTGTGGATTCAAATAAAAGTTTTACTTTTCATTAACCAAAACACACAGGTGTATGAAAAAGAACTACTCCATTAAAGTACTGTTATTCATAGCAATAACTCTTACTTTCCCCAGATTTGGTTTATATGGACAAGCATTTTTGCCCTTCGCGCAAAGCAATTATGCCGGAGTTAGCAGCCTGGTGCTTCAACCAGCTTCCATTGCCGACAGCAGGTATAAATTTGACATGGTATTTCTGGGTATGGAATCGAGTGTAAACAACAATTATGTTTCCATAAAACGTGATGCCATTTTTAAGAGAATAAGCTTTGATGAGGAAAATTATGTTGAGAATTATCTGTTAAAAAAAGTAGATGGGAAAGATAAGACTGTGTATGTGGGAGCCTCTGTTATGCTGCCATCTTTCATGGTAAACCTGAACAACAAATCAGCCCTCGCATTCTCTTCACGCATAAGGTCCATTACGAATGTGGACAATATTTCGGAAGACCTTGCCCAGCTGGCATGGGAAGGTTTTGATTATGAACCACTTCTTTATACCCAACTTAATAATGCCAATTTGAACATGCAATCCAACAACTGGCTTGAATTTGGTTTTACTTATGCCCGGGTTATAATGGATAAGGAAAAACACTTCCTCAAAGGAGGAGTCACACTGAAATTTTTGCAGGGCGCTGCTTCCGGTTATGCTTTTATGCGGGATGTCAGTTATCGGCTAGATAGTCCGGATACCTTGTCCTTGTTCCAGTCTAAAGTGAACTACGGTATTTCCAACACTTTTGATGATGAGGGGATTCCGAAAATAAGAGGCATTTCAGACCCCGGATTTGGAGTGGATCTGGGGATAGTATATGAATACCGCCCTGATATAGAACGGTTTAAATATAATATGGATGGTCAGGAAGGCTTGCTACGCGATGATTTGGATAAATATATGTTAAGGGTCGGATTATCATTGATTGATTTTGGGCATATTAATTACAAAAAGGGTTACTACAGTCAGGACTTTGTGGCTGACATAAGGGATTGGAACATTAAGGACTTGGAGATCAATTCCCTTGAAGACTTCAACGACACACTAAGGAGCAAATTTAATTTCAATGAAAATGCTTCTGAAACCTACAAGATGGGCTTGCCTACTGCCTTGAGCCTGCAAGTAGATTACAATATAGGCAAAGGGTTTTATGTCAATTTCATGCCCTATTTAGCGTTACGAAAAGGCACCAATATGGTAGCGAAAACCCACTATTATAACTCCTATAGCCTCACTCCACGATATGACAGAAAGTGGTTTGGGGTGGCTGTGCCTATGTATATTGATCAATTTAGCCGGTTTAATGCAGGTTTGAGTTTCCGCTTAGGCCCCGTTTGGATAGGATCTAATTCGTTGATCCGAAATGCATTGGCCAATGATATCTATGGCTTTGATGCTTACGCGATGGTTAAAATTCCGGTATTTAAAAAATCCCCGCGCGACAGGGATAATGATGCTGTGAGCGATAAATTTGACCAATGCCCGGATACTCCCGGATTATGGTCCATGATGGGCTGCCCGGATACCGATGGCGATGGGATTCAGGATGCAAAAGATGCATGCCCTTACGATAAGGGGTTACCAGAATTGAATGGTTGTCCCGACAGGGATGGAGATGGAATTCCCGATGCAGATGATCAATGTCCGGATCATGCCGGTTTGCCTCAATATTCCGGTTGCCCGGATACCGATGGCGACGGTGTTATTGACAATGTGGACAGGTGCCCTGATCAGTTTGGTCTTGCAGAACTCAATGGATGTCCTGACCGGGACGAAGACGGTATTGCAGATTATGAGGATCAATGTCCGGACGTTCCAGGCACAGCCGAATTTTACGGATGCCCCTTTGCTGACAGGGATAAGGACGGAATTCCTGATGAAGAAGATGATTGCCCAAACATTCCCGGACCTGTTTCTATGAAAGGTTGCCCGGATAGCGATAACGACGGGATATCCGATAAATATGACTTATGTCCGACAATTCCTGGTATTGCTGAAAACAATGGATGCCCTGCCATCGAAAAGAAAGAAAAAGAAATCCTTGACCGTGCATTTTCCAACCTTGAGTTTGAATCAGGAAAGTCAATCATTAAAACCAGTTCCTATTCTTCCCTTAACGAATTGGCAGGTCTGATGATCCAAAAACCGGAGTGGAAAGTTCAATTGTCCGGCCATACCGATAATACTGGCAACACTGAGAAAAATATGGAACTTTCGAAAAACCGGACCCAGGCCGTAAAAGACTATCTTATCGGACAAGGATTAATGGAGTACCGGATAAAAACCGATTGGTTTGGCCAGGAAAGGCCTGTGGCGGACAATAAAACCCTGGCCGGACGCCAGAAAAACCGCAGGGTGGAAATGAAGATTGTGTTCGAATAATCCAGGCAATATCTGACGCCTGCCAATAAAAGTTTTCGCCTCCCCGCCAATAAAGCGGGGAGGCGTGTTTAAACACCTTTAGTAAAAAGAATTGTAATGGATATGGTTAAGGCAAATGCATTGCTAAGCGAAAAAATTGGCCGTTTGGTTGAAAAACTAACCATTCGTAAAGATTTTTTTGACCGTCCTTTTTTGATGAATGATTTCCCGATCGAGCAAAAACTTAGCCTGATCTTTAATGCTGTGGCCATTTGCCATCAAACCCGAAATCTGCATAGCCAGAAAAAGAATCTTTTTGGATGGGATTATATTGAGGATGTCTTTGTAAATATGGCTTTGGCAGATTCACATTTGCTAAATCCCCGTTTTGTTGCACAAATGGGATCGGCTGATTTACAAAACGAGCTACGCGGCGCGTTTTCCGATACCGGAAAGGCCAGTGATTCCACCCTCGACACCGTTGATGAACGCGCCCGTTTGTATAAGGATATAAATCAAATGGTGGTTGACAAATTTGAAGGCTCATTTTTCAATTTATTGGATAAATCCAAGCATAAACTCATAAATCACAACAGTGGGTTTTATGAACTTCTTGCTGAAAGTGAAGCTTTTGCCGATCCACAAAGGAAGAAGTCTTCTTTCTTATTCAAGTTACTTTATGATGCTGAATTGTTTTATGCGGAGGATGAGGCTTCATTTGTTCCCATTGTTGATTATCATATGCAGCGTGTTCTTCTGAGGTTGGGATGTGTGGAAGTTTTGGATAAAAGCCTGAATTTGAGCCTACAGAACAGGCTTCCGTTGGATAGTGATTTGCCGGTGAGACAGGCATGTAGCGATGCATTTAGAATTATTGCAGAAACTTCAGGGATGAAAATCTGGGCAATGAACGATGTATTCTGGCCACTTGGGCGCTCCTGCTGCAATGAAATAACCTTGTGCAGTGATCATAAATGCTCAAAAAAACCTTGTACCTTTGAGCAGATGATTAAGCTTGAGAATCACGTACAGTGCTTTTTTAGCGATGCTTGCCAGGCTTATCATCTGGGAAGACCCAAAAACTATTATGAACCCAATGTTACAACACATTATTATTGATGAAAAATACCTGTCCCTTTTGCCCTGAAAAAATACAAGAAAGTGCATTTGCATCAGAAAACGGATTTCTGGCTTTATACAACCACTCCCCTATTTTAGCGGGACATTCATTGGTTGTTCCCATCCGACATGTGAGCAGTTTATTTGAGTTGAGCGAAGATGAGATTTCTACGTTCTTCAGTTTTGCAAGAAAGGTCACCGGTTTTCTCACCCAAACCTATGCTGCTGATGCTTACGACTGGTCTTTGCAGGAAGGTGAAGCCGCCGGTCAGAGTGTTGAGCATTTACATTTACATATTATTCCTCGAAACCCTGGCGATTTGCCCGAAGGAGAAGACTGGTACATTCAGCTTGAAGAACAACGAAAAATGCCCATCGACAGCCCGGAAAGAAGAATTCTGAATCCAATGGAATACAAAAGCATTTGCGATAAACTCAGGGAAAAATGGGATAAACAGTAGAGTTTGTCCAGATAACGGACATTTTTTCAGACAAAAAACAGGGAAACCCCGCCTACTGCAATGATGGCACCAATGGCTTCGGGCCAGGTAATTTTTTCCTTCATAATAATCACAGAAGGGGCGATTATTAAGACGGGCACGATGGACATAATGGTTGAGGCAATTCCGGAAGTGGTATATTGAATTGCAATCAATGAAAAGGAAACTCCAAGAAAAGGACCGAAAAAGGCACCAAGACTCAACCTTTTCATTGCCGGAACATTTCTAATGGCATCGAAAACCAGCCTTACTCTCTTCACTGCAATAATAATGATTGTGAAACCGACTACACCGGTAATTACCCTAATTTGAGTTGCGGCAAAAGGATCATATTCTCCCATTCCGTATTTGCTCAGTACCAAACCGATACCCTGACCGGCGGCACCACCAAAAGCCAACAGCAGTCCTTTTACCGGAAATTTAAAACCTATTTTTTTACGCTTTAGTTTTTCCCCTTCAAGCGCGGGCCCGGCTTCCTGTCGTCCCATAATGGCCATGCTTATGCCAATAAAAGTAAGTACCATTCCGGCAATGCTTTTACCCGACATGGATTCATCCATCAACAACCAACCAGTGAGTGCGGCAATGGGCGGCGCAAGCGCCATAATGAGCATGGATATCCTGGCCCCAACCACTACATAAGCCTGAAACAGAAACAAATCGCCCAACACAAAGCCAATTAGCCCCGAAACAGAAAGCCAGACCCATTGATGGGTATTGGCCCCAAATGGCAAAAATCCTCTTCCCGTAAAAAATCCGAAAACCGATAAGAACACAAACGCCAAAAAGAGCCTGATGAGGTTTACAGATAACGACCCAACTTTTTTACTGGCTGATTCAAACGCGATGGCCGTTATGGTCCAGAAAACAGCAGTGAGTAAGGCGGCAAGTTCGCCCCTGGAAGCATCAAAATTAATAAAGGCCAGTGATAACATATAGGTTTACAAGTTATGGAAAAGTGTAGCCCAAATCCACTTCATTTATAATTCGGGTGCGCAAATGTAAGCATAGTGAATAAAAAAATATTATTTTGTTTACTCTGATGACCTAATTATTCATCAGCGGAGAATGAACATAAGAAAAATAACGAACTTTAGATTGGTAAATAATACAAACTCACTAATTTAGTATTTCGTTTGCCAGACATTTAAAATCAAGACTAAAAACAATGAACGATCCCATCGGCCAGGCAATTGCTGATTATTTTGTCGCAGGGTCAGCCCCTGACATTCAAGTGAAAACCTCCTATACAGATGGTGAAACACTATCACCCACTGTATTTTTTAGAAATGAAGCAGAAATGCCCGTCCTTGAGGCAACGGCAATAGCGTTATGTCGTGGAAAGGTGCTCGATGTTGGCGCAGCTGCAGGCCGCCATGCATTGATACTGCAGCAAAAAGGGCTTGATGTTGTTGCACTCGAACAATCAACGCTTGCGGCAGAAGTAATGTTAAAACGTGGTGTTAAAAACGTAGTTTGTGCTGATGTTTTAAAATACAATATGAAAGGTTTCGATACTGTATTTATCCTGATGAATGGCACAGGAATAGGCCAAACCATAGCAGGTCTTAAAAAACTCTTACTGCACCTCAGAAAATTGCTTAACCCCGGCGGTCAGATACTCATTGACTCTTCTGATATAAGTTACCTGTTTGAAGAAGAAGATGGTTCTGTGTGGATTGACCTTGCCAACAGCAACCATGTGGGTGAAGTTGAATATGAACTGACTTACAAAAACCATTTTACCCGCTTCAAGTGGTTGTTTGTCGATTTTGATACACTTTCGAATGTTGCCCAAAAAGTCGGACTAAAGGCCAAAAAAGTAGCGGAGGGCGAACACTTTGACTATCTGGCGCAATTGACAATGGATTAAAATCTGGCAACGAAAGAATGAAAAAGCAACTTTCAACCTTACTCCTGCTCCTTATTCCAGCCATGAGCTTAATAGCTGGAGGCCATGTGAATCGACTGATTTCCTATGCGGTTCCTGTCGAAAACTTTCCACTTGTTCAAGTTATACAGCAAACAAAAGATTCCATCTATATCACCCCTATGAATATTCAAATTTTCAAGGAATTAATAGTAAACTCCGGTAAAGATTATCATTTGGTGATATTCTTTACAGAATGGTGCCAGCCATGCACGGAGAAATTGCCTCAAATTAAGAATATTACGGAGGAGTTTCACAATCTGACCTGTTACTATGTTTATTCCGACACGGAGAAAAATATTAAATTTCTTAGAAAATACCTCCACGATCACGCATTGTTTTCAAAAATCTATATACTTGATAATTCGTACACAGGAAATGTAAAAAAACGTTTTAAAAGATTCAGGAATCAGATTTGCAACGAATGTGAATCAAATATAGGATTTCCGACGCTCATTTTATTGGACAGGAATATGAATGTACTATACAAATCAACAGGTAGCATTGAAGAACTTAAGGAAATACTTACAAAAAACGTTAATAAATAATCAGTCTCATTACATTACAATAGAATGAATTACACAATTTTCCAAAAATTTTGCGAAGATTGACCATCATATCAATAAAAAATAATCCCTAACCAATCCCCCCGGAATCAAAAATATGCTTAAGTTTGAACAATCAAAATGCATCCGGCCAAAACCGGGAAATTAATAGAACAACTCCTGAAGAATTGAGCGATTATGTTATTTGAAGACACTTATAAAACAATAACACAAGCAAGTTCAGGACTTTACAAAGAGAAGGGAAGTAAGTTTATTGCGCTGGCCTATCCGGTAACCGGTGAAGGTGAGGTAAAGCAACTATTGGAAGACCTCAGGAAAGAATATTATGATGCCCGCCATCATTGTTATGCTTACATCCTTGGCCCTGATAGATCAGCATGGCGGGTGAACGATGACGGGGAGCCTTCCGGAACCGGTGGCAAACCTATTCATGGCCAAATCCTGTCATTTGACCTTACCAATGTCCTCATTGTTGTGATTAGATATTTTGGCGGAACAAAGCTGGGGGTTAGTGGTCTGATTAATGCATATAAATCCGCTGCAAAAGATGCGCTTTCGCAAGCTGAAATTGTGGAAAAGACTGTAAATGAGATTTATAGGCTTGAATTTCCTTATGAGCTGATGAATGATGTGATGCGAATAATCAAAGAGGAAGACCTACATATGATTGATAATCAATATGATAACTCGTGTACAATAACCTACAGCATTCGCAAAAATGAAGCTGACAGGGTTAAGACAAGGCTACAGAAAACACATGTAAATAATATCACATATTTACAAACTACATAGGAATTGACTATCAAGCATTGACAGAAATTTGCTAAAAAAGTTATAGCATTAATTTCCGAATAAACAATAGGAAGAAAGTTTTTTTTTTCACTTTATTTGAGTGAATTTTGTTGAAAAGTAAATGGAACTGTTGATAATTTTTTTTCGATGCCTGAGGCTTCTGGAAAACATACAGTTACCTGAAAGGAATAAAAACAAAAAACCAATATCTTTTAATTAACAGCATTTACACGAATAGGAGAATGAAAAGAGATCACCAAGGAGTTTGGGAAAATTGCCTAAAGGTTATCAAAGACAACATTAACTACCAAAGCTACAAGACCTGGTTTTCACCGATAAAACCAATGAAATTAGATGACAGTGTTTTGACTATACAGGTACCAAGTCAGTTTTTTTACGAATGGCTCGAAGAGCATTACATTAATCTTTTAAAACGCACCATCAAACAGGAGTTGGGCCCTCTTGGCCGTTTGGAGTATTCCATTATAATGGAAAGTCCGAATGATACCCGAAACCCATATACCATTCAAATGCCGGCGAGCAATAAAAGTGCGCTGCGAAATCCTTCTGTAAATATGCCCATAGATATAAACAAGGGCTCTTCAAAGGAGATCCCTAACCCTTTTGTTATTCCGGGGCTTCGTAAAATAAAGGTGCATTCACAGCTTAACGAGGCCTACTCATTTGACAGTTTTGTTGAAGGCGATTGTAACCGTCTGGCCCGATCTGCCGGCTATGCCGTTGCTACAAATCCGGGTAAAACCGCTTTCAACCCCATCTTTATATACAGTGCTACCGGCCTGGGAAAAACCCACCTTGCCCATGCCATTGGTATTCAGGTGAAGAATGTTTTCCCTGACAAAACCGTTCTTTATGTAACTACAGAGCAATTTATTCAGCAGTTTATCGATGCCGTAAGAAACAATAATCAAAACGATTTCGTGCATTTTTACCAGATGATTGATGTTCTTCTTATGGACGACATTCAATTTCTCTCAGGTAAAGAAAAGACACAGGACGTATTCTTTCATATATTCAACCATCTGCATCAAAACGGAAAGCAATTGGTAATCACCTCCGACAAGGCTCCGGTTGATATGAAGGGCATAGAACCGCGTTTGCTGTCACGTTTTAAATGGGGGCTGGCTGCTGATCTTCAAATTCCCGACCTCGAAACCCGTATTGCCATTCTTCAAAAACATCTATACAAAGATGGTATTGAGATGCCAAACGATGTAATTGAATACCTGGCCTACAGCATTGCTACCAATGTAAGGGAACTGGAAGGCGCATTAATTTCACTTATGGCGCACTCGTCCCTTAATAAAAAAGCCATTACCCTGGAACTTGCCAGGCAAATGATTGACAAATTTGTTAAAAATACGTCAAGGGAGATTTCAATCGATTATATACAAAAAGTTGTTTGCGACTTTTTTAACATCCATGTTGATCATCTGAATTCCAAAACCCGAAAACGAGAAATTGTTCAAGCCCGCCAGTTGGCCATGTTTTTTTCTAAAAAGCACACCAAATCCAGTTTAGCCACCATTGGACTCCATTGCGGAAATAAAGATCATGCCACGGTGCTTCACGCCTGCCGGACTGTCAATAACCTGATTGAAACAGATAAACAGTTCAGAGTTTACGTGGAAGAAATTGAAAAGAAAATAAAGATTTGATAACCAACATCTTAAATAACTTTTTGCAACCTCATCCACTCCACTGTGATGGGGTTGTTTGTTAAAATGAACAAACATGGTTAAGATATTAATGGTCTGCCTGGGAAATATTTGCCGTTCACCACTTGCAGAAGGTATTATGCGCAAAAAGCTTAAAGACAATAACATTGAAGGCATTGTGGATTCCTGCGGATTTGAAGCTTTTCATACAGGTGATCCTCCCGACCAAAGAAGCATCAAGGTTGCCCGTGAACACGGGGTTGATATCAGCATGCTGAAGGCAAGGTTATTTGTACAAAGTGATTTTGATCGCTTCGACAGGATTTATGTGATGGACCGCCACAATATGATGGATGTAGCGGAACAGGCCCGTAATGACAATGACTTAAATAAAGTTGATTTTATTATGAATGCCGCCTATCCAGGATCTGACATGCGTGTGCCTGACCCATATTCAGGAGGACGGAAGGATTTTGAAAAGGCCTGGGAAATGGTTGACCTTGCAACTGACAAAATTATTGATCAAATAAAAACTAACCAATTCATTACAAAATGATCCCCGACAAAAGAGCGATTACTGAAGCTTTGGAGCGTATCAGACCCTATGTAAACAGAACACCGTTGCTCTCATGCGCTACTATTAATGAGATGACCGGGGGAAATATCTTTTTTAAATGTGAGAATTTTCAAAAAGCCGGTGCTTTTAAATCAAGGGGAGCAACAAATGCTGTGTTTCAGCTTGATTCATCGGATTTGGCCAAAGGTGTCGCAACGCATTCCTCTGGCAATCATGCGGCAGCTCTTGCACTTGCAGCAAAGCGACGAGGAACAAAGGCATATATCGTAATGCCTGTAGATTCAAATAAAGTTAAGATCAGGGCTGTTGAAGGTTATGGTGGAATCATTACTTTTTGTGAGCCTACGCTTCAGGCGCGCGAAGAAACTTTGCAAAAAGTAATCTCAAAAACCGGAGCCATTGAAATTCACCCCTATAATGATATACGGATTATTACTGGTCAGGCAACTGCTGCGCTTGAAATGCTTGAAGATCACCCGGATATGAATCTCATCATCGCTCCGGTTGGCGGTGGTGGATTACTCAGCGGAACAGCACTTGCAGCCAGATATTTCGGCAAAAACACTGAAGTGATAGCTGCTGAGCCAGCGCGAGCGGACGATGCATACAGGAGTTTTAAATCCAGGACTTTTATTCCTTCTGTTAATCCTGACACTCTGGCCGATGGATTACGCACCTCATTGGGCACACTTACTTTTCCCATCATTCTGGAACATGTAAATGACATTGTAACAGTAAGTGAAGAGGGTATTATAAAGGCCATGCGATTGATTTGGGAAAGGATGAAAATTATTGTAGAACCTTCCTCAGCGGTTGCATTGGCCGCTATATTAGAAGAAAAAGTAAATGTTCGTGGCCGGAAGACGGGAATCATACTGTCAGGCGGGAATGTTGATTTGGAAAATTTACCATGGTATTTGTAGCGCTTAAGCGACTATTGCGAACGAAACGATCAAAGACCAAATTGAGCGTAGCGAAATCCCAAGAGACCCGAAAGAATCGGGATATACTTCGCGATTCGGGAGACTAACCGACTAACCGACTAACGACTAACTGACAAAAAAAATGGTTTCACAAAAAGGAAAATTATATCTCATACCCGGCCCCTTGGGCAATGGCGAAGTTGAGCAGGTAATGCCGGAATACAATTTGCAGATCATCAGAAGGTTGGATGCATTTGTGGTGGAAGAACTTCGGACGGCGAGGCGTTTTTTGAGAAAATGTGGATTTGTCGGTAACTTCGATGAAACGACACTCTTTGTGCTGAACGAACATACGGCTATTGAAGAAGTACCTTCATTCCTCGAACCAGCCAGAATGGGGAAGGACATGGGATTGATTTCGGAGGCCGGATGCCCTGCGGTTGCAGATCCGGGTTCTGTGCTGGTGCGCGCAGCCCACGAAAATGGAATCCAGGTAGTGCCATTGTCGGGACCTTCATCCATAATGATGTCATTGATGGCCTCGGGACTGAACGGTCAGCAGTTTACTTTTCATGGGTATCTGCCGGTAAAAGAACCCGACAGAATCAAAAAAATCAAAGAAATTGAGCGGGATGCGCACAAAACAGGTCAAACGCATATTTTCATTGAAGCACCTTACAGAAACCGTCAGATGATTGAATCCATCACACGCAATTGCATGGATCAAACGGTGTTGAGTATTTCGTGCAATCTTACCATAACAGATGAAGAAATCCAAACGGATACCATATATAACTGGAAGAAACGCAACTACAACCCCGGAAAAAAACCAGCAGTATTTTTAATTTCCCGATAAAAAAAATGGCCCTTTCGGGCCTTTTTTTTACTGTAAATATTTTTTATTCGTGATCATGACCGTGGGCACCATGCACATGGCCATGGCCGATTTCTTCGGGGGTAGCATCACGTAGATCGATGATACTTCCGGTAAAATGCAGGTTCTGACCAGCCATTGGATGGTTGAAGTCCATTTTTACCGTTTCTTCTTCCACGCCAATAATTTTTCCTTCGAGTGGATTACCCTGGTTATCCTGCATGGGGATGATGTTTCCAACCCTTAGCATATCAGGATCAATCTTCCCTTCAACTTTGAAAATATCAATAGGCAAATCAATAACTGCTTCGTTAATTATTTGGCCATATGCATCCTCAGCATCCAGGGTAAAAGTAAAAGTGTCATTGACTTTTAGATTTTCGAGATTCTGCTCAAACTTAGGTAGCATATTACCTGCACCATATAAGAAAACCAGAGGGGAATTTTTGTCGGTAACTTCAATGGTCTCACCCTGAGCATTATCGTGCTTGAGTTCATAAATGAGGGAAACTACCTTGTTGTTTGAAATAGTCATAAAATTGGTTTTAAAGTGTTACGAATAGCAACAAAGAGACGCGCCACAATGTTGATTTAAAATGCAAAAGTAAAGATTTTCAGTGATTCTGCCCTCATTTTCAGGCATTTTATTGATAATGAAGAGGGGTTGGTCAATTCCATAGTGAAAGTTTACATTCATTAAAACCCAAAACAAAAATAGCGCAACGATGCATTGACAAGTATTCCAAAAATAAAATGTATCCTATTTTGTAACTTATTGGCCGTATTGTGCGTTTAAACAATAAGACCATTACTTAATAACCCATAGTCAGGAAAACCATGTTAATGCATTTGTTAATCAAGAAAATGAAATACCAACGACTCTTTATATTTCTTTTTTCAATGCAATTGCTAGGCTATCCGGTTTATGCCCAGGCTACCAGCGTGGATTATATGCGCGCTGCCATTGAGGCTACCAATCAAAAGCATTACAAAGAGGCTATTATTTTGTGTGATGCGGCCATTGCCGTGAACAGCACAAGTAGCGCAGCCTATTTTCATCGCGGCTACAACAAATTATTACTTAAAGACTACAAAGCTGCCATTGTGGATCTCTCGGTGTGCCTCGATTTAAGCCCCAACAACATCAGGGCCTACCTTTACAGGGGATATTCCAATCAAAAAGCAGGAAATAGCTGGGCTGCAAGCACTGACTATAACAGCGCCCGAAAGCTAGATTCCATAGAAACCTTTGCCTTTGTCGCAGGAAATATGTTCAGGGCATCACTGGGTAATTAAACTTCCTCCCTTTTTTTTAGATTCAATATCCGATCCAGTAAGGGCGGATGTGAGTAATAAACCTTCACATAAAGCGCGTGTGGAGTCAAATTCGACATATTGGCTGAAGCAAGGTTCTTGAGTGAGGAAATCAGGTGTTCACCAGCTACGAAGCGGCTTGAAAACGCATCGGCCTGAAATTCAAATCTTCGCGATAACATATTCATTCCTATTGACAATAACATCGAAACCGGACTATAAAGGATCATAAAAATGACCAATCCGAGGTGAAAATTCTGATAGGAAGCACCTAAAGCCCTGTAAATAAAAGGTCCATCAACAATAAGTGAAAATACAAACAACATTATTCCGGTTTGCAATATTCCCAGCACCAAAGATTTTTGGATGTGTTTGAGTTTATAATGACCAATTTCATGAGCCAGCACAGCCTCAATCTGATCAATGGTTTGTTCTTTTAACAGATTATCATATAGAACAATCCTTCGTTTCTTTCCCAAACCTGCATAATAGGCATTGGCCCTGGTAGATCTTTTTGATCCGTCTATAACAAAAATATCCTTCAGAATAAAGCCTGTTTTCAGCGCAAGCGCATTCAGTCTGTCGCGAAGTTTTCCGGGTTCCAGTGGTTGCTGTTTATTGAATAGTGGAACAATTAGACTTGAGTAGAACATGGCCATAAAAAGTGAGAATCCTGAAATCAGTATCCATGCCATCCACCAAAAGTGGGTTCCCGCAAGCTGATAAACCCAGATGAGAACCGAAAGTAGTCCTCCTCCAATAATTATTGCAATGGCATAGGTTTTAATCTTGTCGAGTAGGAATGTTTTAAGTGAAGTTTTATTGAAACCGTAATGCTGTTCAATTACAAAAGTTGAATAGAGGTCAAAGGGTGTACTTATCAGATCAGCAAAGAATCCAAGTATCCCAAAGAACATTAATCCTCTTACTATTTGATTATCAATAATTTGGGATACATAATTATCAAGCAGAACGAAACCTTTAAGAACCATAAACAAAGTTACTCCCACCGATAACAATGAAACCAGGTTTCCAAATTTGAACGAAACCTGTTTATAGCTTAGATATTTATTATATCTGTCAGTATCATAAACATCTGAAAGTATTGAAGGAACCTCTCCCCTGCCCGATTTGTAATTCAGCAACCCAAGCACCTGCTCAAAAGCAAAATTCAAAACGATAAGAAACAACAATACCAATAAAATCGTATTCATCACAACCATTTGATAATCCGTTTAATAACTTCCATGAAATTTCCTAAGGAACCATTCAATGCTCATCATCAGAATAAGCAAAAGAAGCAGGGGAAAGAAATCAACCAGGTCGGTATATCTCTTTTTTGAATAAACCACAGGCTTGATATCATCCCTGTTTTTGATGAGTTCAATTAGATTATCAATATCTCCGGGCATAAATGAGGTGCCTCCGGTTTCATCAGCCATAGCATTGAGCAGGCGGTGATCTGCCACGGTGTTTATATCCTCCAGGTTGAGTGGGTTAACAACAAAATTACCTGTTTTGATCAATATTCCGGTACCCGGATCAGTTTCGGCCCGGAAGGAATACAACCCTGCCGGAAGCGTGCCAATGCTCAATTGATATACTTCTTCGTTCGTACTAAAAGAATAACTGTATTCTTTCCCGTCTTCATTGGTTATCAACATCTTAACTTCTGGTCCGGTAATGGGTTCATCTGCTTCGTTGTAGAGCCTTGCCGAAAACTCCACCGGATCATATTCAGCATAATAGTTGTTCCAGTAAACCCTGAACTTCCCTTTTTCGTCAGGCTGAGAAAGGTACTGTACCGATTTATTGATAAAATCATCAAAAATTGCCTGATTTGCATTTTCAACAAAATCCTGCATTCTCCACTTCCATATGCCATCGCCAGCGATAAACCCATAACGCGCTTCAGCCGTCTGACCATAAGCAATGAGGGGCATTTTTGTGGTTATCTGCCCAATTTTCTGGTAAGCCAGAATGTAAGTGGCATTGGATAGCTGATAATTTGCGAAAGGTGAAATCAATGGGGGAAGCACCGCAAAGAGCTCTTCCATCTGTTTTGTTATGATAAAAAGCGGAAAATCCTTGTTTAGAGCCGGCAAGGCTTCATTGGACGATTTATTGAAACCTGAAAGGGCAATACCCGCCTTAAACTGATTAAACCGGGAAAGGTCACTCTGCCCGCCCAGGATAAATAAAACCGGGATTTTCTTCTGAATCAACTCATTTACCAAACGAACCGATTGATTGTTGGATGAGGGCAACTGATGGAGGACAAACAAACTGTAATCCTCAGTTTTGCCCGTAAAATTATCAACCATTGAAAGGTCAGCCTCATAATTGTTACTGTTTTCGAGGGCACGCTTGATGGCTGCCAGGTCAGGATGTGGTGAAGCGGCTACAATGGCGATTTTCTGACGCATTTCCTTCACTTCAACAAATATCTCACGCTTGTTGTTGGCCGTATTGATTTCATCGGTAATTCCATCAAGAGTGATGGTAAATTTCTTCAACCCGGGTTCACCTGCTTCAACAAAAAGAGGAATGGTAAAAACCTGATTTGCCGATGTGATGTCAATCTTCCGGCTAAAGACTTCCTTGCCATCCGAAAAGACAAAAAGCTTCGTTGATTCACGGGCTGCCTCCAGTGCATGAACTTTCACTTCTATGGGGAAACGGTTGCCTTTGTAGGCATAACGGTTGTGAGTGACTTCGCGGATAATTAAATCACGCTTTGCAACAGAATCGCCCAACTTTACGGTAAAAACCGGATACATGGAACTATGCAACGGATACAGTGGGTTTTCACCCGAATTATAAATACCATCCGAAAGCAGTATCATTGCTCCGAGGTTACGGTTATAAAAATCAGCATTCATTGAGCTGATAAAAGAAGCAATATCAGACCTCGATTCCTTAAAGTTTGTATTTTCTGATTCTATTACCTGCTGGCCAAAGGTGTAAAATTTCAAATCATAGGATTTTCCCAATCCCGATTTCAGCTTTTCGTAGAACTCAGGCAATTTGCCCCGCAGAAATGAAGAATCCGGGCTTGCCACCATAGAGGCAGAGTTGTCGATTCCAATAACCAGGGTAGGTTTTTCAATAGTACTACCGGTGGTTTTTACCAGAGGCGACAATAAGAGGAAAGCTATTATTGTAAATGTCAGGAAACGCAGAGTTGCCAGCAGTATGGTTAAAGTTCTGGAAAACCCCGATGTTTTATTCCTGAAGTACAAAGTTGCTGCCACCACAGCACCAATTAAAGGACAAAGTAAAGAAAACCAGATGGGTAACCCCGATATTATTTGAAAGCCCAAAGTAGTTAATTTTTAGTGTTAAAAATAGCATTGCAAAGTTAACATATTATATTTCGCCTGTGAATTGCCGCATTAATTCCTACAAATGAATTAACCCTGCTTTCAGGATTGGAAACAGGGCTAATTCATTAAATGTAAATGCTTACTAATTGCTGAATTGGCTCAGCAAAGTATATCCGGTAAGTTTACCATTCTTGTCGTATTGTTCTGATTTGACAACGCCCACATTTTTAGCGACCCATTCAGTCCCTTTTGCCTTAATATTCACAATGGTATGCATTTCAACATCATAGGAAATCTTGAAACAATCAAATGTACCGGCTGGCGTGGTGATGGGTTCATAGGCCTCCACTTTTCGGTTTAATATTTTAACGGTCATATTCATAACTGTAAAACCAGATGAACTGGCTGACATCTCAATATTTCCATCATTCAGGGTTTGGCCAACCTGCATAACTCCCGGGAATTCAAGGTCAACGCCACTTACAGAGACTTCCATATCCTGAAATCCACCCATAGTTTTGGGATCCAGCATATCTTTCATGTCCATATAAAAAACATCACCCACACAACGCATGGTAAGCTCCTGTTCAAAAGAGGGTTTTCCTTTTTCATCAAGTTGTTCGCTTTTAACCTTTATAGCAATACCATCGTCAATCTGATCAATAGCGAGAATGGTTTGCCTGTTTGTTCCCTGTAATTTATCCTTTGGATTAAAACTTTGGGTTTCAATAACCACACCTTGTTTCATCGGGAAAAATCCTTCGCAATTTTGCGCACTTACTGACATCGCGATCATCAGCAAAATAATAAGTAATCCAGCTATGTTTTTCATGGTTAGGTTGTTTTTTGTAATACAAATTTAGGCAAACGCGGCGATTTTTCAATATCGAATTATTCCCAAATTGCAAATATTTTCTTTATCTGTTCTTAACCAAAAGAAAAAAGCCGCAATAAAGCGGCCTTAAATCTTTGATGAATTTCGGAATTACATATGCATACCGCCGCAAACACTTATAACCTGTCCGGTAACATAAGAGGAGAGTGGTGAAGCCAGAAACAATGCCACATCTGCAACATCATCGGGTTTTCCACCGCGTTTGAGGGGAATGCCTTCAATCCAGGTTTTACGCACATCTTCCGGAAGTTTGGCCGTCATATCGGTTTCAATAAAGCCGGGGGCGATAGCATTGCACCTGATATTTCTGGAACCAAGTTCCTGGGCTATTGATTTAGTAAAACCAATAAGCCCTGCTTTGGAAGCTGAATAATTGGATTGACCTGCATTGCCGGATAATCCGACAACAGAGCTCATATTGATGATTGAACCACTGCGTTGTTTGAGCATCACCCTTTGAACCGCTTTTGTCATGTTGAAGATCGATTTCAGGTTTACCTTTATCACCAGGTCCCAATCGGCTTCAGTCATACGCATCAACAAGCCATCGCGGGTGATGCCTGCATTGTTGACCAATACATCAATGCTACCAAAATCGGCCATCACATCATTGATCAGCTTATCACTGCCTTCAAATGAACTGGCATCCGAAGCATAAGCTTTTCCTTTAACACCGAGTGCAGCAATTTCCTGCTCCATTGCTTTTGCATTGTCATCATAATTGAGATCGGAGAATGCAACATTTGCCCCTTCGGCAGCAAACCGCATAGCTATTGCTTTTCCAATTCCCTTGGCACCACCGGTTACCAGAGCAGTTTTTCCTTCAAGTAGCTTCATGTTTTTCTGTTTTGTGAATTTATGTTTGTATTCGTTTTTTGTTCTGCAAACCTAATCACCTGTGGAAGAAATCCATTTTACCAACGTAAAATCCTGACGGTGAGGCAATAATGGATGGCGCGGACTGAGCCTGAATGCGTAATCAATCACGCCGGCCTGCAAAGTTTGTATTTCAATAAAGAAAGTTACAATATTGCCTGATACGCCTGCAACATTCATTTCCTCAATGAAGGAGATGTGTTTAACCTCATCCTTTACTTTATGGCCAAAAAGCACTTCCATGCCAATATCGGTGGCAGAAAGTTCATTGACATTGAGTACAATTTCTGCAACGAAATACTCGCCCAATCTCAAAGGCTTTTTAGATGAATCGGGGATTTTTACTGAAACAACTTCAATACTCTCCCATCCACGCAGAATTTTTCTTTTCCATGCAGATAAGATCCGAACATTCTCAAAATCATTGGCAAACAAGAGAGAGGAACGGGCAATGAGCTTGTTATAAAACTGACTGTAATAATCATCAATCATACGTTTCATCGTAAAATCAGGTGAAATCGTTGCAATGGTATTTTTTATGGAAGCCACCCAGCGCTCGGGAATTCCCTTCTCATTCCTATTGTAAAAGTCAGGAATAATTTCTTCTTCAAAGATGTTATAGATGTTTTCGGCATCCAATTCATCCTGGAATTGCTGATTTTCATAGGTACGTTCTTCCTGAAGTGCCCAGCCTGCCTCGGGTTTATAACCTTCGGCCCACCATCCATCAAGCACACTGAAATTTAGTACGCCATTCATTACTGCTTTTTCCCCACTTGTTCCTGAAGCTTCCAACGGGCGTGTAGGTGTGTTCAACCACACATCAACACCCTGTACCAATTGGGCACCCAGTTTCATGTCATAATTCTCCACGAAAATGATTTTACCCAGGAATTGAGGCATTTTCGAGAATTCGATGACGCGTTTGATCAGGTCTTGTCCTGCTTTATCAGCAGGGTGCGCTTTACCGGCGAAAACAAACTGTACTGGTCTATCTTTATCATTTACAAGTTGGGCGAGGCGCTCGGGATTTGCAAATAACAAATGGGCGCGTTTATAGGTAGCAAAGCGACGGGCAAATCCAATAGTAAGCGTTTTTTCATCAAGGACATCAAGCGTGCGCATGATGAATTTGGGATTTTCCTGTCTTAGTCTAAGGTCGTCTCCTACCCTTTTACGCAGGTATTCAATTAGCAATTTCCTGTGTGTTTCCCGCAAATCCCATATTTGTTCATCGGGAATTTCACGAATTTTCTCCCAGGCAGCACGATCGGTCTGGTTCAGGATATTTTCCTCACCTAAAATCTGAGCATAAAGTTTCTGCCACTCCGCTGAAGTCCAGGTGGGCATATGCACACCATTGGTTACGTGGCTAATGTATAGCTCTTCGGCATAATATCCCGGGAACATTCCCTGGAACATTTCGCGGCTCACTCTTCCATGGATTCGACTCACTCCATTCATTTCCTGTGAAAGCCTTGTCGCCAGCACACTCATCGAGAATTTTTCGTCTGACTTGTCCTCGATATACCGTCCCAGGTTCATAAATGTATTCCAGCTAACATTAAGTCTGTCAGCATAATGCGGAATATAGGCACGGAGCACATCTTCGCTGAATGCATCATGCCCGGCAGGAACAGGTGTGTGTGTGGTAAACAGTTGCGTAGCTCTAACAATTTCAAGGGCCTGGTCGAAAGAGAAATTCAGTTGGCTCACCAGCAACCTCAGGCGCTCAATGCCAATAAAAGCGGCATGGCCTTCATTACAGTGGTAAACGGAAGGTGTCAAGCCCAAAGCATTTAACATGCGGATTCCACCAACACCCAAAAGTAACTCTTGTTTAAAACGGTTGTCCCAGTCACCACCATAAAGCTGGTGGGTGATAAAACGGTCTGCCTCATTGTTTTCGTCAATATCAGCATCCAGCAAATACAATGGGATACGGCCTACATCAAGTTTCCAGACCTTTGCATGCAGGTTGCGGCCCGGCAATGCAATGGTTATCAGCAGCCATTCGCCGTTTGCGGTGCGCACCGGTTTGAGCGGCATATGGGTAAACTTCTGCGGCGTATAGGTATCAATCTGATCGCCTGAAATACTGAGATGTTGCTTAAAATAGCCATAACGGTAAAGTAAGCCCACCCCTACCATATTCACATTGGAATCACTGGCTTCTTTCAGGTAATCGCCGGCAAGCATGCCCAATCCACCCGAAAAAATCTGAACTGTATCATGAAGTCCATACTCCATGCTGAAATAAGCGACCTGCTGTTTGGGCTTTGAAGCTGCTTTTTTCATGTAAGCCTCAAAATGCTCATATACGGTATCAAGTCTTTCAAGAAAATCCTCATCACGCTCCAATTTCAGCATTTGCTTAACCGTAAGTGATTCAAGCAGGGCAATTGGATTGTGGTTCAGGTTTTCCCATTGAATAGGGTCAATTCTTCTAAAAAGCTCCTGGGCTTCAGGATGCCAGCACCACCAAAGGTTTCTTGACATCCGCTTAAGTCCGTGAAAACGCTCCGGGATACCGGGTTTAACCAATACTTTATGCCACACAGGAGCCCCATGCTGTTTCAGAGGAAACGACATTAAGGTATCGGGTTGACGCTTTTCACGATAAAGTTCTTCACGTGCGTGTGCTTTTTCCAGCGCCAGGGCATAAGCCTGGCGATAATTTGCCATCAGCTCATCCCAAAGGGCAATGCGTGAAATTTCCCAGGCCAATTTGCGGGCTGCACTAATCTGATTGGTATCAAATGTAGCAAAATCCCCAATAATCCGGGTCATAGCAGCAGTAACCTCTTCAGCATTGGTATCATTGCGTTCCAGCACCCACGCACCCGGTTCATGGTTTGGGAATTTCTCCCTGATCCACAGTCCAAACCCTGCCAATGAAGTAGTGATGGTTGGAATATGAAAAGCAAGGCTCTCTAGCGGGGTATATCCCCACGGCTCATAATAGGAAGGAAAGGCGGAGAGGTCGAAACCAATCAATAGTTCATAATAAGGCAGGTTAAATATTCCATCCATTCCGTTGAGATAGGACGGAACAAAGATCAATTTTACTTTATCGCCAGTCATATTAAGCAAACCTGACTTCTTAGCCCGGTTGATGATGCTATCGTATTCAACATCGTGCAACCCATGGGTAAGATAAACATCTTCCACAGGATGATCAAAATCAGGATTGTTCAGTCTGGCAAGGAGTTCAGGAGATGGACCTGCATGGTTTGCCGGCACAGTAATAAATGCAATGACCTGCTTTTTCAGATCAGGATTTCGGTTCAATTGTGCAAGTGCATCAATGTATAGATCAATACCTTTGTTCCGGAATTCATAGCGGCCGCTGTTGATGACCAGCAGGCTATCTTCGGGTAATTCTGTATTGAACAATGCGCGTGAAACCTGCAGCAACTTGATGCGCGCCATTTCCCTGCGGTTGGCAAACTCTTCTGTGGCAGGAACAAAACCATCATCAAACCCATTGTGCGTAACCACATCAACACTTCTTCCTATAAACTGCTTACATTCTACTGCAGTAATTTCGCTAACGGTAGTAAACACATCGCTTACCCGGGCGGCGGCCCGCTCAAGCGAAAATTTTGAAACCACATCAAACCTGCGGGCAGTAGCATCACCTGGATAATTGGCGAATTCACTGTAAAGCGGCAGGTTATTCCCGGCAACTGATCGGCCCAGAACCGTGGCGTGGGTTGTGAAAATGCAACCAATCTGGGGCACATTATCCCGAAGGTGCAAAACACCGGTTGCTGTCATCCATTCATGGAAAATGGCCACCAACTTATCGTGCGATGAAATATTGAATTCATAGAAATTTTCGATAACCCGTGCAGCAGCATATCCAAAAAGGGCAGGCTCTACATAGTCCCACTGGCCGGAAATAGAATCCAATTGGTAGGTTTCCCATAAGTGGGCAAATATCTTGTCTTTCTGCTGAAAATACGGTGTAAAATCAACGAGGACAACAATGGGACGGCTTTTTATATTCCAACGGCCAATGCGGATATGCAAACCACGTGATTCGGCAAATTCGCGCCATGATTTGTAAATGAAGCGGTCTTCGATAAAATCGGGGTTCTCATTGGTTTCTTTCCAGACATCAGGTCCTATGAGTATGTAATTGTCCTGAAATTCCCTTTGTATTCCGGGTGCTTTTGTTGAAACAACGGTATAAATTCCACCAACTTTATTGCAAATCTCCCAACTGGTTTCAAAAATATAATCAGGTTTACTGTTCTTCTTTTCAGTCATTTTTATTGTTCAGGTTAAATAATACTTTTTTTTGCCAATTCAGGACATAAATAGCTCATTATCAGATAATTTACGACCTGAAACCAACTTTGCCGGGAAAGGCGGTGCAAAAATACGGATTAAATCAGCGACTTCAGCAAGTCGGCTAATTTGTTTTTGTAGGATTCAATTGTTTTAGAAGTTGGCTTTTTTAGCCTTGACCTTACAGATGAAAACTCTTCGCGAACAGTTTCAGGAAGCTTTTTCATCAGCTTCTGGACCTCATCTTCCGTACGATCATACATGGAATAGGCCAATGTTTTGACATCAACATCTGCAATAAAACGATTGATTTTTGCCTTGGATAAACTCAGCAATACTTCGTAATCCCCTTTATTTTCAGCAGCTTCATCTTCTTCCGGGGCTGATTTTAGCTTCTTCTTTGCTTTCCGTGGGTCAGGAACAAAAAAGGGCTCGTCTGCAACATTGCTTGATTTAGAAGACTCCAATCTTGCAATAAAGTCAGAGAGCACATTCATGTAATTAATGAATGCCTCATAGGGTGAGCTGTACGGATTGAAGTAATTGTGCACAGCACCATCTGAAAACCATTTGGTGGACATGTAGTAGAAATGGTCGGAAGACTGAAGGTTGATCCAGTCTTTTTTCAATTCAGGATTGGTGCAGCCGGCAAAACGGGGCAACAATGCATAAAGTGATTCAATGGCTTCATTCTGAAGATCATTTCCCAGCCAAGCCGTCAAGTCGCGTTCTTCATCGGCCCATGAAATGGGTGCCGGGACAGAAACAGCGGATATGGGCTGAACCTTTTTAGCAATGCCTGAAGGTGTGTCAAATTTGTAATCGGAATTGGCCATCACCTGACGAGGCAGTGCTTTCATAAAATCAAAAATCCCTGATTCAGCCCATTGGTGTTCACCAAAGGTTTCATAATCAAGGAAAATATTAACTACCTGCTGGTTCTTGTCATAGGAACCAATCCATTTGGCAAATTTTTCTGCAGTCAATGGCCATTCAATCCAGTTTTGGTTTGAGAACCTGAAACGGATATCGTCGCTCAACTGATAATTTCTCAGCAGCAACTTCAGCCTTGGATTGGCTGCGTTGCAATACATAAAATTCGGGCTTTTCCATCCCAGGATATGTTTTGCCCCTTCAGTAAGCATCACATTAAAACCCATATCGAGCACCTGTTCCCCAATCTGGTCGGAATAGATAAGTTCGGTATTTCTGAATGAGGTTGGCCGTTTGCCGAAGAGGAACTCAATTCGATCGGAGTGCATTTTTACCTGTTTCTTAAATTCACCGGCATCTTTGAGCGATACCAGGGAATGGGCATAGGTTTCGCCCAAAAATTCAATATTGCCTGTGTTAGCGAGCGCCTTGAAGCTATCTATCACGTCCGGAGCATACTGCTCAAACTGATCCAGGGCAATGCCCGAAATTGAAAAACTGACTTTAAACGAAGCTCCGTATTCCTTTATCAAACCAAGCAACAACTTGTTCATGGGAAGGTAGGATTTATCTGCCACCCTCCTGACAATGGTCCGGTTTTGATATTCATCATAATACTGGTGATCAACACCAATATCGAAAAAGCGGTAAGTTTTCAGACGAAACGGCTGATGTACCTGAAAGTATAGACAGATGGACCTCATGATAAAGTAGTTTTAAGCATTATTAATATTATCCTTGATAAACTTGTTCGTATATCTTTTTGATATGTCTGGCAGCATTTTCCCATTTGAGGTTTTCCACCTCAATGGCGCCATGCGTTGAGAACATTTTTGGCAAACTTTTATACTGAAGCAGTCCATAAATGGCATCTGCCATAGCATCTATGTCCCAGAAATCAATCTTGAGCGCATGTTGAAGGATTTCAGCCACACCCGATTGTTTTGAAATAACCACTGGGACATTGGAACGCATGGCTTCGAGGGGTGATATGCCGAAAGGCTCAGAAACTGAAGGCATGACATAAACATCACTCATCAAAAACATACGATCCACATTTTCACCCCGCAAAAAGCCGGTAAAATGAAAGCGTGTTGAAATACGCAGTTGGGCCACCCTGCGAATCATCTTTTCAAGTAAATCACCACTTCCAGCCATTACAAACCGGACATTGGGGTCGCGTTGAAGCACTTTATAAGCAGCCTCAATAAAATACTCAGGGCCTTTTTGAAAGGTTACTCTTCCCAGGAAGGTAACAATTTTTTCAGGTACATTTTTTTCAACCTTGAGGGGCTCTCCCGGATTATCGATAGGTTCCACAGCATTATAAACTGTAAAAACCTTGTTGGCATCAATTCCGTATCGCTCAATTACAATATTACGTGTGAGGTTACTTACGGTTATTACCCGGTCTGCCGCTTCCATTCCGGCACGTTCAATATCATAAACACGCTGGTTTACGCTTTCACCCGAACGGTCGAATTCAGTGGCGTGCATATGCACCACCAGTGGTTTCCCGGTGGCCTGTTTGGCGGCAATTCCTGCAGCATAAGTGAGCCAGTCGTGGGCATGGATCACATCAAACTCCGAATCACGAGCTATTTGCGCGCCAACAAGTGCGTAGCGTGCAACTTCTTCCAACAAATTCTCCCCATACTTCCCTGAGAAGGTGTATCGGGCATTAAAAACCGATGAGTCGGTGGTTTCGGTAGTTTTTTCGCTGGTTTCAATAAGATTGTCAAAGGCTTCTGGCCCAACATAGGGCACAAGGCTTGAATTTACTTCAAGATAGGTGATGTTTTTCCAAAATTTCGTTTCTTCGGTTTTCCGGACGTCAATGCTGATGTCGCTTGCATTTACAAGGCGAATGGCTTCCTCATTTTCATCACCATAGGCTTTGGGTACGACAAAAATGACATCGACATCGTTTTTCATCAATCCTTTTGTCATTCCGTAGCATGCAGTTCCAAGCCCCCCGGTAATGTGGGGAGGAAACTCCCAGCCAAACATCAGTATTTTCATATAATCTGCCTTTAATTGTATTGATTATTATTTGTTGTTCTCAGCTACTGAGAGGTGTAATATCTGATCAATGCATTGATGCGCAGCAATTCAGCAACATTCCATGCCTGGGATATTGCCCCACCTGGAATATGTGGCGGATCACCGTCATACACCTCCGAAATGGTACCAATGCCATGCTCATTCAAAACTGGCTCAAAACCCCGGTAGAGTGAAGTAATTAGTCCAAGTCCTGACTTCCCATGTATCCTAAGGTAACCATCGGCAAAATGCCCCAACAACCAGGGATAAACCGCACCCTGATGATAAGCCTGATCTCGCTGCGTCTGAGTGCCAATGTAAATGCCTTTGTACAGTACATTTTTCGGGGATAGGGTGCGCAATCCACGTGGAGTAAGCAATTCTGATTTTATTTTTTCGAGAACACGATTGCGTTTTTCCTCGTCTAATGGTGAGAATGGCAAGGATGTAGCAAACACCATGTTGGGCCTTACTGAAAAATCCTTATAATCATCATGGGTATAATCAGCGAGGTAGCCGCGCCTTCCATCCCAGAAATTTGCAATAAATGCGGCAGGGAAGTTTTCGGCCACTGATGACCATTCGTTCACAAATTCTTTATCACCATCCTGTTTGGCAAGTTGAAGGGCAAACATGAGCGCATTATAAAACAGCGCGTTGATCTCAACTGCATAACCCGTGCGGGGTGTAACCGGTTTACCTTCAACCACAGCATCCATCCATGTGAGCGGCATACCAGTTTCGCCGGCATAAATCAAACCATTGTCGTGCAGTTTTATGTTATAATCGGTTCCTTCACGATAACCACTAAGGATGGCTTTCATTGGCTTTCCATAGGTTTTCCAAAGGTTTGACTTTTTCCCGTCAAACAGCGCGTATTGTTGGAGTGTCCAGAAAAACCATAACGGTGTATCGGCTGAATTGTAATAGGTATGTTCACCTACGCCTTTATTTGGAAACAAGGCACCGCGCAGTTCTGGAATCATGGCATCAATGGCGGTTTTAGCCAGCTTCATTTCGCCTGTAACCATTGCAAGGCCGGGTAAGGCTATAAAGGTATCACGCCCCCATCGCCCAAACCAGGGATAACCTGCAATTACTTCAACACTTTTGCCCAACTTTACGATAAATTGTTGTGCAGCAGTTACCAGACAATTTTCAAAACTATCCCGGGGAATACGTCTCGACAACTCACCATCGAACAACTTCTTAATCATTTGAGGATTGACAGGCTCGGTGCCAGCAGAAAAATAGATACTTTCTCCTTTAGCAATGGGCATTTCAAAATATCCGGGAACGTAAAGGTCTTCACAACAATCATATCCACGGGCCTTTTCCCGGATGTATTCAATATTGTAATACCAATCGGGAACATGCACATAATCAGGATTTTTCGAAAACTGCAGGTGAAGGTAAGAATACCCTTTGTACATCCTTAGGCGGATACCATTGCTGATGCCTTCAAAGCTGGTGTCAACATCATAATTTGCCTTACAAAGTGCATGACTGTTTCTGAAGGCCAAAAATGGCGTAAATTTTATGGTAGTTGGTGAATTGGCTTTCACAAGGGTATATTTGATCATCATGCGACCATCCTTGTGCGAAAAAACCATTTCTTTGGTAAATTCTATTCCTCCCACCCCGTAAGTTAATTTGGGATGTGGGTCCATTGTAAAATCCTTCAGGTACTTATGACCTTTTGGCGAAAACACATCGCCCGTATATTTCCTGATGGCCAGGTTAAATTCCGCGTTGTGTTGAATAAGCGTTTCATCAAAGGCAGAGAGCAATACGTGGTTTCCACTATCCATGGCCGGTTGGGGAACAACCAGCATTCCATGATATTTCCTTGTATTACAATTGATTATGGTTGAACTCGCGTATGCGCCTTCACGACTTGTCCGTAATAATTCTTTGGGTAAACTGTATTCGAGGTTTACCAGTTGCTCTTTTTCAAAAGATATATAACTCATAGCAGCGAAATTGTCCTAATTATTTAGCATGGTTTCAGGTTGCAAAAATACAACAGAAACAAAGATCAAAAAATATTTTATTTAATCCTAATAAAAATTGCACAAAATGTTTAAAACAACCCACGGAACAATAATACGCGGTAAAAGTTCAAATAATTATGAAGTTGAATTGCCTTACTTCGTCAGCGCCATAATGCCAATAGATTTTTAAGGTGTTATATGGGCTAAAGAAACATGATTTTAGGATTGATTTAATTCCCTGGGAAAAAGTAAACTGTGCAAGGGATAAAATCCCCTATATCCTCACCTTTTTCCATTATTTTAGCCACTTCAAAAAATTAAAGTTATGCGCCTCTCATTCCCAAGCATTTTATTTGTTGTCCTTTCCCAACTAATGTTTTCTTTTTCACTGCTCGCGCAGGAGCGTATCCCGCTAAACCCGGGTGTTTACGATTCATGGAAAAACATTGATAATCAATACATTTCAGATGATGGAAATGTTGTGCTATTTGAAATCAACCCACAATACGGGGATGGGGCATTGATTGTCAGGAATATTAAAAATCAAAGTATTGATTCCGTGCCACGCGGATATGATGCTGCAATGCCTGCTAATGCTTCTTTTGTTGCCTGCAAAATAAAAACGCCTTTACAAACCCTGAGGAAAGCAAAACTTGATGGGAAAAAGAAGGACGAACTACCTAAGGATTCTCTTGGGATTTTTCTTTTTAATGGACCAATGAAAGCTTTTCCTTTGTTAGAGTCTTTTCAGGTAGCTGATGAAAAAGGCAACTCTATTCTTGCATTGTTTAAACCTGAGCCTCCTAAAGCTGACACTACACTTAATGACTCTACAATAAAAACACAAAAGCAGGAAAAAACCAATAAAAAGAAATCAAAGGACGAAACCAAAACTTTCACCCTTCGCCTTATCCTTCCTGACAAAGACACGACACTAGAGCGCGAAAATGTCAGCCTTGCAGAATTGGCCGATATGGGTACAAGCATGGTTTATGTTACCCTTGCCGATGATAGTTTGAAAACCAGCACCATCTGGATGTATGACATTGAGAAAAATACTGAAAAAATGATTTATAGCAAACCCGGCACCATAAAAAACCTTAAACTATACAGGAATGGGGATCGTTTTGGGTTTCTTTTCAGCAATGATACCATAAAAGAAAAAAGATACCGTCTGTATTTTTACAACAATGGTTCATGCACAATGATTTGCGATACTGCAGATCAGCAAATTACAAGTGGTTGCAGTCCATCAGAAAATGGGAAGCTCTATTTTTCATATGATGGTAGTAAATTGTATTTCGGCATTGCTGAAACAATGCATAAACTGCCCAAGGACACACTTACAGATGAAGAAAAGGCAACGGTGGATGTTTGGAACTACCTTGATCCCAGACTTCAGCCGCAGCAGCTCAAGGAACTTGAATCGGACAAAAAGAAGACCTTTTTATCTGTCTATCATTTAAAAGAGAAAAAAATAGTAGTTCTGGAAGATGAAACAATTACGTCCATCAACACAGGATTCAGGGGCGATGGAATTTTAGCCCTTGGTTTTGCGCCCGAATCCTATCTTTTGCAGGCATCATGGACCGGGCAACGGCTGAGGGATGTTTATCTGATAAATAATTTATCCGGCTCAAAAGAACTGCTTTTGAAGGCTCATGAAGGTATGGTCTCCCTAAGCAATGATGGCAAATTCATCGCCTGGTATTCCATGGCGGACAGTCTTTGGCATACTATGTCGCTAAAAACCAGGAAACCGGTGGTTCACAAAGTGGAGGGTATTGCCTTTTATGATGAATTGCATGATGTACCCGGCGTACCCGGTCCTGAAGGCTATGCCGGATGGACCAAAGAGGATAAACTCTTTGTGGTTTATGACAGGTATGATTTGTGGGGCCTCAGCCCTGAAGGGTTGCAAAAGCCAGTAAATCTCACTGTAGGCATGGGCAGGGCTCAGTCAAAAAAGTTCCGCAATTTAAAGATTGACGCTGAAGTCCCTCACATTGGGATGGACAATGGAGAATTTTTGCTCTCATCTTTTGATGAAAAAACCAAAAAAGCAGGATATTGTATTGGATTAGTAAGCGGCGCGCCCCAGCAACTCATTGAAGAAAATACGAAGTTTAATAGTCCTGTTAAATCGAAGGATTCGCAGAGGGTGGTTTGGACAAAATCTGATTTTCAGCATTTCCCGGATTTATGGTTAAGTGATTTGAGTTTTAAGAATGCCCTGAAAATTTCAGATGCCAATCCCCAGCAAAAAAATTACCTATGGGGAACTGTAGAGTCCTATCAATGGCTGAGTACAGAAGGCGACTCGTTGAACGGTTTATTGTACAAACCCGAGAATTTTGACCCCACAAAAGAGTATCCCATGCTGGTTTATTTTTATGAAAAGTATTCTGATCAACTGCACCAGCACTATGTGCCCAAGCCTTCGCGAAGCATTATCAGCCCCACCTACTGTATTAGTAATGGTTACATCGTATTTATCCCTGACATCAATTACACCGATGGTTATCCCGGTCAGAGTGCTTATCACGCGGTGGTAAGTGGAACCCTGGCCTTGATATCGGAAGGGTTTATTGATAAAGATAATATTGGCATACAGGGACAGAGCTGGGGAGGTTACCAGGTAGCCTGGCTGATTACCCGCACCAATTTGTTTAAGGCCGCCATGGCCGGAGCGCCAGTGAGCAATATGACCAGTGCCTATGGCGGTATCCGTTGGGAATCGGGTGTTGTAAGGCAATTTCAGTATGAGGCCGGGCAAAGCCGCATTGGGGCCAATTTGTGGGAACGTCCTGATCTTTACATCGAAAACTCTCCGCTGTTCAGGGTGGATAAAGTAGAAACCCCTTTGCTCATCATGGCCAATGATGGTGATGGCGCTGTGCCCTGGTACCAGGGAATAGAACTTTTTACGGCCATGCGCAGGTTGCAAAAACCCGTATGGATGCTCAATTACAATGGTGATGAGCATAACCTGAAGCAACGGGCAAATATGAAAGACCTGGATCGACGAATGATGCAGTTTTTTGACCATTTCCTTAAAGACGAACCTGCCCCGGAATGGATGGAGGTGGGAGTCCCTGCATTGAAAAAAGGTAAAATCTGACATTTTGGGATGAGCAACTGAAAAAATAAATCAAGCAAAATATCGATAGTTTCCATTCATTACTTTTTCAGCAAGCAATACAAAAGTAGAGTGGACTTCACATATATAATTAACTGAATATTATAATGTTAATGCCAAATAACCTGACTGTATAATCATTGTATCACCAAGGTTTTCTTTTCCTATTTTATGGACTGCGGCATAATCTTCGATATTTTTTTGCGAATTAACTTTTCATTGTGCTTATTAATGGAGTGAAATCACTATTTTTGACGAGCCATAATAAAGTATTTTGACGCTCAGTAATACACTGATTTCCAGGTTAATAAATAAAATCAAAGACCTTCTGTTTAGAAATCAATATGACTGATTAACTATACTACATTGCTAATTTTTACTAATTTCAACCACTTAATGAGAGGCAAGCTTCAGGAAAAGAAGACAATCACTTCCCTCTTCAACACGAATTTCTACTTATGGAATTAACAAATGGAGTCATATCGTTAATACCGGTTACCAGTCCTGACTTTCCGGGCTTTGCTGAGGTAAAGTTATTGTATTACAGGGCTTTCCCACCAGATGAACGGCGAGAAGTTCTCGATCTGATTGCACAACTTGAAAAACCTAATTTCAGGTTACTCATCATCCAGATGTATGAAATGCCGGTTGGATTGATTGCTTTATGGCAATTGAATGTTTTCAACTTTATTGAACACATTGCTATAACAGAACAATTCCGTAACCGGAAGATTGGAGAAACCGCCATTAAAATGATTGCCGATAGTCAGGAACAGCCATTGGTGCTGGAAACTGTATTTCCTACTGAAAGTATTTCTACCAGCAGACTGGCCTTTTATGAGCGCATGGGATTTGATATTATTGATGATAATTTCGAACAACCTGCCTATTCACCGGAGAAAAATTCAAAAAAAATGCTACTGTTAAGCAACAGGGCCATTATGCCTGATCCGATTGAAGAAATTGTAAATGAAATTCGTAAAGTTGTTTATGCGCAATGAATACGCCAGGATTATTTGTTTTAATCAATAGGTTAAGGATTACAGCATTTAGTATTCTTGTCATTCACCTGTTCTCTTCATCCCAGGCCACAGCGCAGAATAACAATCTTGAAAATCTACTCGTAAAACGGCAGGTTGGTTGCGCTGATATCTCGCTCAGCAGTTCCGAATACATTCCTTATTACATTGAAAACAACCTGATGGATTCGGCACTGATGGTGCTAAGCTATTGGGGTGAAAAATGTGGAAATACCGAACCAGTATTACGCACCAATCTTTTGCTTTCTCTCGAACTTTTTTATTTTGATGAAGCAATGATCCCGGATGATTTTTTGCAACGGATGTCGGTTTTTTCAGATCGTATGCAAATGACACGGGACAACAACACCTTTGTTTACAACTATCATCAGGCTGCATTTGATTATGTGCCCGTGGGCGGCGACTTTGACCAATGGACCATGAAATTTGCCCAAAACCTGCTCGATAAATATGAGCCGGGCACTCAGGGTTATTTTTTAAGCCTTTGGTACAGTGGTGCCACGGATACTGCTTACAGTCTGCTCAATACTTATCCCTACAATACCTTTAAAGTCGGATTGGCCTACAATGAATTGATTCAACATTACTTAGACCTTCCGTCCACCAATATATCAGGATTTGCAAGCACATGGATACCCCTGGGACCGCTGGAATCTATGGGTGTTCATCCCGAAATTGGCATGACTTATGGTCTAAAACACCGGCAAAATTTATACGAATTGGTAATGGGTGTGAAATTCATAAAAACACCCGAAGAGTACCTTACCCGTCGCGATAAAAATACCGATTGGGAATATAGCGATGAATTTTCAGGTGTATATTTCGGTTTCGAATATTCGCGCGACCTTATACCCAATAAGCGTAATGGCCCGTTTTTTTCTATTGGCACCGCTTATGATGCAATTACTACCCTCACCGAAGATACGGACAACAAAATTGATGCATCTACATCGGGCAGTTACAACTTCAACCTGGGAGGTGGATACCGATTGTTCCTTAATAATAGGTCTTATCTGGGTTTGCAGGCAAGGTATAATATTGTGGATTACACACTTAAAGACTTGTTTGACAAAAAGGGGCATGTATTGACCATTCGCCTGACATACGGCATTCTCCAGAATGCTTACCGGGATTCACAGCTTAATGACCTGAAATACAGAAATTATTAACAGACGAAAGTTTCTGAATAACGGCATTTTATCGTTTCATTCATGCTCAACCAGGCAATAAAAAGGGGGCGTCTTCGTAATTATACCTTGAATCTGTAACTTTGCCGCATTGATATTTCAATTATGAAAAAACACTTTATATTTCCGGGCATCGCCTTGATTACCCTTGCTTTATTAATATTTTCTTCATGCAATAAGGAGGAAAATTTTGATACCAGCGCTGATTTAAAACTCGGATTCTCAACTGACACCGTATTCTTTGACACTGTTTTTACAACAATCGGATCCTCCTCTCGGATCTTCATGATATACAATCCATCAAAAGAGAAAATAAACATCAGTTCCATAAAATTGGCACGGGGGGCAAATTCTCCCTTCCGCATCAATGTTGATGGTATTGCGTCAACCGAGATAAAAGATTTTGAAATTGCAGCTAAGGATTCGGCCTTCGTATTTGTAAAAGTCACCATAGACCCCAGCAATGCAAACAACCCGCTGGTTCAAACCGACAGCCTGGTATTTGCAACGAATGGCAATATTCAGGATGTTAAACTGATAGCCTGGGGTCAGGATGCCCACTTTTATCGAAATACCGTTCTTGGCAGCAATTATACCTTTTTGGCGGATAAGCCCCATGTTATTTACGGTTTTCTGATTGTTGACTCCCTTTATACACTTAATGTTGAAGCAGGAAGCCGCATTTACATGCACAGCGGATCAGTTTTACTGGTTTATCGTGATGCAAGTCTTAAAATAAATGGCACTAAGGAAAATCCCGTTACGGTTCAGGGTGACAGGCTGGAAGCAGACTATCAGGATGTTTCGGGCCAATGGGGCAGAATATGGCTCTATTCGGGCAGCATAAACAATGAAATCAATTATGCCATCATCAAAAATGGAGAAGTGGGCGTACATGCTGATACCACAGGAAACTCTCCTAATCCCACCTTGCGCATCAGCAATACACAGATTTACAACATGAGCAACACGGGCATCCTCGGGCAAGGCACCACCATTGAAGCAGCAAACTGTGTGATAGGAAATTGCGGAACGCGATCTGTAGCGCTTACCCTGGGCGGAAAGTATGATTTCAGGCATTGCACCCTGGGCAACTACTGGAACCGTACCTTTAGGCGTGGAACCGCCCTTGTGCTCAACAATTATTACGTTGATACCAGTTTTAACGTTCAATTGCGCCCGCTGGGAATGGCCTATTTTGGAAATTGTGTGATTTACGGAGATAAATCAGAAGAAATTACCATCGATCAGCACAGCAGTGGCGGTGTGTTGAACTACAAATTTGATCATTGCCTGCTCAAAACCGAAATGGTTATTACTGATCAGGATAAATTTCCGGGAAGCCTCAAAAATCAAAATCCCTGGTTCCTAGATCCACAAACCAATGAATACCAACCCGATACGCTAATTTCAGCCCTCGTTAACAAAGGCTCAACCGACGTGCTTATAGGGTCATTCATCGATCTCAGCAAGGACATTGACCAAAATTCACGTATTGTGGATGCTCCCGATCTGGGTGCCTATGAGTTTCAGGAAGCGCTTTTGCCGAAAAGATTCTGGAAGAAATAAGAAGTAAGGATTATGAGGTAGGAAGTAAGAAGCAGAATTCTCCTAACAGGTCTTCTTCCGACCTGTTAGGTGTATTTAGCTGGAATTAGGAAGTAAAGAAATAGCAGGATTCTCCTAACAAATCTTCTTCCGACCTGTTAGGTGTATATATGCCGAGGTCGGAATTAGGAAATACGAAGGTGAATTCGGATGGTTTCGACTTGGTTCGACGAAGAGCTCACCAACCATCGCTCAACCACCGAAATGAATGCCATCACTCTTTACTCTTTTCTCTTAGCCTTTCAGCAGTTCAAGCATACGTGAACCCAAATCAGCGGGCGAATCCACCACATGAACGCCACATTCGCGTAAGATTGCTTTTTTAGCTTCGGCAGTATCGTCTTCCCCCCCTACAATGGCTCCGGCATGACCCATAGTGCGGCCTTTTGGCGCGGTTGCTCCGGCAATAAAACTAACAACGGGCTTGGTGCCGTGTTCCTTAATCCAGTATCCGGCTTCAGCTTCCATATTACCACCAATTTCGCCAATCATTACAATCCCTTTGGTTTCCGGATCATTCATTAAGAGTTCCACGGCATCCCTGGTTGAGGTTCCATTGATGGGATCGCCACCAATACCAATGGCAGTGGTTTGGCCCAGGCCGGCTTTGGTTAATTGATCCACAGCTTCATATGTGAGGGTGCCTGAACGGCTAACGATACCAACGATGCCTCTTTGGTGAATAAAGCCTGGCATAATACCGATTTTTGCTTCTCCCGGTGTGATGATGCCCGGACAGTTTGGCCCTATCAAACGACAATCACGTTCTTTAATGTATTCCTTGGCCATCATCATATCCTTAACGGGAATTCCTTCGGTGATACAAACAATCACTTTAATTCCGCCTTCAGCAGCTTCCATAATGGCATCAGCAGCAAAAGCCGGGGGTACAAATATGATGGAAACATCAGCACCGGTTGATTGTACAGCATCGAGAACTGTGTTGAAAACCGGCTTACCCAGGTGGAAACGCCCGCCTTTTCCGGGAGTTACCCCTCCTACTACATTTGTTCCGTATTCAATCATTTGGGTGGCATGAAATGTGCCTTCTGTACCGGTGAATCCCTGCACAATTACTTTTGATTCTTTGTTGACCAGGATGCTCATAAAAAATAGTTTTCTGATTTAAATGGAAATTGTCATTCCTAAGAATGAATTTTCGCTAACTTTGTTCAATGCTCAGGCAGTTTTTACCTAACTTTCTGATAAAAAATGAGGATTTAAAGATACAAAAAAACAATCAGCCATGAACATAGATTATATTTCTTCGCAAGATACCATTTGCGCCCTGTCAACACCCGCGGGTTCAGGCGCAATAGCCATCATCCGTTTATCGGGGAGTCAGTCCATAGACTATGTTTCCTCCATCTTTGCACCCAAAAACAAGGAAAACCTGCTGGCTGAGGTCAAAACACATTCTGCTGTGTTTGGCACCATTCAAAACAACGGGAACCTTATCGATGAGGTTTTGGTTACGGTTTTCAGGGCGCCCCACTCCTACACTACTGAGGATGTGGTTGAAATTTCCTGCCATGGCTCAGTTTATATTCAGCAGAGAATCCTCGAAATATTGCTTTCTGGCGGCGCCCGGCTTGCTGAGCCAGGTGAGTTTACCATGCGTGCATTTATTAACGGACGTTTCGATTTGTCGCAGGCCGAAGCTGTGGCCGATTTGATTGCCTCCAACTCCGAAGCATCGCACCGGTTGGCCATGAATCAGATGCGTGGCGGGTTTTCACAAAAAATTTCCGGTCTAAGGGCCAGACTGATTGACTTTGCCTCACTCATTGAACTGGAACTTGATTTTAGTGAAGAAGATGTGGAATTTGCCGACCGTACAGAACTTTTCAAACTGCTTGCAGCAATCAAAACCGAGATTGAAAACCTAAAGTCAAGCTTTGCCTTAGGCAATGTTATGAAACATGGCATTCCGGTGGCCATTGCCGGCAGGCCAAACGTGGGCAAATCCACCCTGCTGAACGCCCTGCTCAACGAAGAGCGGGCATTGGTTTCTGATATTCCCGGCACCACCCGTGATGCCATTGAAGACACCATCAACATTCATGGGGTCAACTTCCGTTTTATCGACACTGCCGGACTGCGCCATTCAGAAGATATTATTGAGAACATGGGGATTGAGCGCACCTTCGAAAAGATGAATCAGGCCATGGTGGTATTGTATGTTTTTGACATCACCACCGCCTCAGAAGATGAAATTGACGAAGCCATTGCCGATATCCGCGCTCAGTTGGAAGACCCTGACAAACAAATTATTCCGGTTGCCAACAAAACCGATATGCTGCTTGAGGCGCCACATTCCTTCAAAAAGCTGGTGGAGTTGGATACCTTATTTGTTTCAGCCAAGCGCAACGAAAACATTAACCTGATTACTGAGCGACTGCTTGATACGGCAAACTCCGAAGAAATGGGCGACCAAACCATTGTTTACAGCCTCCGCCACTTCGAAGCCCTCACCCGGGCAGGACTAAGCATTGAAAGCATTGAAAAAGGCTTTGCCGATGGTATTCCCTCCGACCTGGTGGCCATTGATATCCGTCAGGCACTCCACCATTTGGGGACCATTACGGGTCAAGTCACTACGGATGAGCTACTTGGAAATATTTTTGGAAAGTTTTGTATTGGTAAATAGTGGCTTCGAGCATTTCGAGAACCTCAATGCACGCAGCCACCGGGAAGAAAATCTCAGTGCCCGGTAGCCACCACCACTCCAAACCCCTCATCAAACCCCAGCACACCATCCGCTTTTTGGCCATCAACCATAAGTCCGGTTATTTTGGGTGATTTTCCCTTTTGAATCAGGGTGAAGAGTTGGTTTTCGGTGAGCTTTTTTCCAAACTGCTCAAACATTACTTTAAAGGAGCATCCGGTTTTGTATTCGCTGCAACCATAGGCGGTATTGCCTTTGAGTATGCTGCCTTTTTTACATTTCGGGCAGGAAAGGGTGGCAAAATCAACTACTTTTTCTTCTCTTTTCTTAACTGCGGGCTTTTCAGAAACTGATTTATCAGGTTTTTCAACGGATTCTGTTTTTTTCTCCTCCGCTGATTGCTCAATCTCAATTTTTTGATGTTGCTCCAACTTTACTTCGGCTACAAGATTTGAAACCATCTCCTTCATTTCATCGAGAAAAGTTTTGGGGTCGTATTCCCCTTTTTCAATCTGCCGCAACTTGCGCTCCCAAATGCCGGTGAGTTCAGCCGATTTAAGCAATTCATTCTGTATGGTATTGATCAACTGAATGCCGGTTTGAGTGGGGACAAGGTTCTTTTTTTCGCGCACCACATACTTGCGCTTAAAGAGTGTTTCAATAATATTTGCGCGGGTTGACGGACGGCCAATGCCATTTTCCTTCATCAGTTCCCGTAACTCTTCATCTTCCATTTGTTTGCCGGCTGTTTCCATGGCCCGGAGCAGGGTGGCCTCTGTCAGCATTTTGGGCGGCTGGGTCATTTTTTCCAGCAAATCGGGCGTGTGTTCGCCCTGCTCGCCTTTTACAAAGTTGGGCATGATTTGTTCCTGATCCGTTTCTGCATTTTCCTCCTTGTCGGTTTCCTTTTTCGGATAAAGCACCCGCCAGCCATCTTCCAGTATTACTTTTCCGGTGGCTTTAAATTCATAATCGGTAACCATTCCGAGCACGGTGGTATTGGAAACAATACAATCGGGATAAAAAGCGGCGATAAACCTGCGGGCGATAAGGTCATACACCCGTTTTTCCTCCAATTGCAGGCCCGATGGTTTTACGCCAGTTGGGATAATGGCGTGGTGGTCAGTGATTTTGGTATCGTCGAATACTTTTTTACTTTTTCGAATGGGCTGACCAAGTAATGGCTCAATAAAGTTAGCATAAGGCTCCATAGCCCTCAAAATGCCTTCTACTTTGGGATAGACATCATTGGGCAGAAAAGTGGTATCCACACGCGGATAGGTAACCATCTTCTTTTCATACAGACTTTGAATATATCGCAGGGTTTCATCGGCGCTAAAGCTGAACTTCTTGTTACATTCAACCTGTAATGAGGTGAGGTCGAACAACTTTGGAGGCGCTTCTTTTCCTTTTTTCTGTTCAAAGGAAATGATTTCAAAGAGATTGTCTTTGATCTCCTCAATAATCTTTGTGGCATCCTCCACCGTATCGAATCGTCCGCTGGTGGCGCTAAATATTACTTCACGATAAGTAGTCTTTATCTCCCAATACTGTTTGGGAACGAATTGCTGTATCTCTTCAAACCGGCGGACAATCAGCGCCAGCGTGGGGGTTTGTACACGACCGACAGACAGTACGCCCTTCCCGTTGGCATATTTAAGCGTATAAAGGCGACTGGCGTTCATTCCCAAAAGCCAATCGCCAATGGCGCGGGCATTTCCGGCAGCATACAGGCGGTCGAACTCAATTCCGTCCCTGAGTTTCTCAAATCCTTCTTTAATGGCCTCATCGGTCATGGAGGATATCCACAAGCGCCGCAGGGGTTTCTGATTCCCCGCCATGGTGAGCACCCAACGCTGAATAAGTTCCCCCTCAATGCCGGCATCACCACAATTTATCACTTCATCACAATTGGCAACCAATGTTTTTATGGTTTCAAACTGCTTTTTAACACCATCATTATCAATAAGTTTTAAGCCAAACCGTGGCGGAAACATGGGCAAATAGTACAATTGCCAATGTTTCCAACTTGGGGTATAGTCATCGGGATTTTTAAGCGAGCAAAGATGGCCAAAGGTCCAGGTAATCTGATAGCCATTACCTTCAAAATAGCCATCACGGCGGTTGCCTGCCTGAAGAATTCGTGCTATTTCTTTGGCTACACTTGGTTTTTCAGCTATGCAGAGTTTCATTCAGGGGTAGTGATTTCAATTTCCAAAATTAAGAAAACCGTGGAAAGGTCAAGGTTTTATTCGCCCGAAAATTATTCTTCTTTAACTGGTTTTCCCTAATTTAGCCCATTCATTCAGAAATCAAACCTATGCCCACAAAAATTTCAGTGCGTAAAGCCTCAGGTGAACTTGAACCTTTTTCAGAAGAAAAATTATATCATTCCTTACACCATTCAGGGGCCAATGATTTGCTTATCAAATGGGTAATGGATCAAATACGCTCAAAACTCAGCGAAGGCATTTCTACCCGAAGGATATATAAAGAGGCTTTCAAGTTGTTGCGCTCCAAAACCGGCGCACTAGCAGCACGTTATAGCCTTAAACAAGCCATAATGGAGTTGGGGCCAACAGGCTTCCCTTTTGAAAAATTTGTTGGTGAATTGCTGAAACACCTGGGTTACAATACACTCACCGGGCAGATAATTCAGGGAAAGTGCGTCACACATGAAGTGGATGTAGTGGCATGGAACGACAATATGCAACTGATGATAGAGTGTAAATATCACAACACACCTGGTAATATATGCAGCGTGCAGGTTCCACTATACATACAGTCCAGGTTTCTTGATGTAAAATCAACCTGGGAGAGAATGCCTGAAAACAATGAAAAAAATTATCAGGGCTGGGTGGTAACGAATACCCGCTTTTCCGGCGATGCTTCCACATACGGAAGATGTGCCGGCCTTCACCTTGTAGGTTGGGACTATCCCCGTGTGGGCAGCCTAAAGGAAATGGTAGAAAATACACTGATTTTTCCCATTACCGTTCTCTCGGGCCTCAACAAAAAACAAAAGCAAACCCTCATTGAACAGGACATTATCTTATGTTCAGATCTGGCAAAAGATACATCTGTACTTCAACTCCTTGCCCTACCTGAAAAATCAATAAAGAAAATAGAACGCGAGGTAAAAGAGATTTTAAAAATCAGGCTTTGAGTATGACGAAGTAATTTGCTATCATAAATGCATCATATGAACTATCTTTGCATTTTATTTCAACATTATTAATGATCTTCTGTTTCTTATGATAGATTAACTTGTTTTTCCAGGGTAAACTTTCAAAGAAATTCATTTGCCGGTTTTTCATCATTTCATCCACTAATACGCACACCATTGCACACCATGCTTCAACATACTGGCGATAAGTCAGCGATTACTTTTGGGGAACAAAAGATTTCCTACAGCGGGCTTCATCAAAAAATAAGCTCAATTTCGGCTCTTATGACCCTTAAGCCGGACGATCATGTTGTACTATTTTCAGAAAATCGTGTTGGCTGGGTATATGTATTTTATGCCATTTGGGAAAGCCAGGGCGTGCCCATTCCCATTGATTTTATGGCATCAGTTTCGGAGGTAGCCTACATTCTTAAAGACTCCACCCCTGCCCTGATCTTCTGTTCCACCGAGAAAAAAGTCATGATGGAAGAAGCCATTCTGGCATCAGGTATAGCGTCCAAATTAATCCTTATTGAGGATATGGAGGCCATTGATGCTGTAAGCGATCAGGCTGAACTTAGCATTGCTCCCAACGAAACGGACACGGCAGTAATCATCTACACCTCAGGAACCACCGGAAGCCCCAAAGGGGTGATGTTGTCGTTCCAGAATTTGATGACCAACGTGAGGGCGGTATCTGAACATATTCCGATTTACAGGGAGGATTCGCGTGTGATGGTGTTGTTACCCTTGCACCACATCTTCCCGCTAATGGGCACTATGGTTATCCCCTTATCATTGGGCGCCACCATTGCCATCAGCCCGTCCATGCAATCGGAAGACATTATGGCAACTTTGCGCAACAATGCCATTACTGTCATTATTGGTGTGCCGCGACTTTATGCAGCTATTCGCAAAGGCATCATGGACAAGGTAAATAAAAGTGCGGTTGCCCGGATGCTGTTTGGGATTGCCAAGATGTTGAATTCCAAAAAGTTTTCACGAAAAATATTCAATACTGTTCATCAGAAACTAGGGGGTTCGGTTGAAGTATTGGTTTCAGGTGGTGCGGCCCTCGATCCAGCCGTAGGAAATGATTTTAAAGTGCTTGGATTTGAGGTACTTGAAGGTTATGGAATGACCGAGGCAGCGCCTATGATTACCTTTACCCGCCCGGGAAGAGTGAAAATAGGTTCGCCCGGTGAACTGATGCGGGAAACCATCGTCCGTATTAATGAGGGAGAAATCCTCGCTTCAGGGCCAAACATTATGAAAGGTTATTATAACCGGCCTGAGGAAACTGCCGAAGTTTTGCAGGATGGCTGGCTTTATACCGGTGACTTGGGCTATTTCGACAAGGATGGATTTTTATTTATCACCGGAAGGTTAAAGGAAATCATCATCCTGTCAAACGGCAAAAACATTAACCCAACCGAACTCGAAATAAAACTGCTTGAATCCCTTCTGGTGAAAGATTGCGGAGTTTTCTTCAGAGATGACACTTTGCAGGTAATCATTGTTCCCGATACCGAACATGTACCGCAGGGAATTTCTGCCGAAGCCGAAGCCATCATCAGAAGTCAGGTGATAGAGCCTTTTAACAACAGTGTTTCACCTTCCAAAAAATTGATGCGATTCTATCTCACCGATCAGGAATTGCCCCGAACCCGTCTTGGAAAACTGCAACGTTTCCGCCTGAGTGATCTGGCCTATGAGGAACAAACTGAGCATGAAGAAATCACACCTGAAAGCCCTGAATTTAAGTTAATTGCGGCTTATATTGAATCAGAAAAGGGGCGAAAGGTCAGGCCACACCATCACCTTGAAATAGATTTGGGAATGGACTCCCTGGATAAAGTAGGATTCCAGGCCTGGCTGCAACAAAATTTCGGTGTGAGCATTGAACCGGTCGCCATGACCAGCTATGGTGATGTACTGAAACTCTCTGAATATGTGGGTGAACATAAAACCCATATGGAAGACGCCCGCATCAACTGGGCAGATATCATCCGTGAGAAAGTTAACCTTAAATTGCCTGGAAACTGGTTTACAGGTCGTTGGTCAATTTATTCTTTCAGGATTTTCTTTCACCTGTATTTCCGTTTTTCAGCCAAAGGCAAGGAAAACATCCCGGAAGGTCCATTTATTCTTGCCCCCAACCACCAGAGTTCATTTGATGGGCTTTTTGTGGCCGCCTACCTCACCAATCATCAAATGCGGCGGACCTATTTTTATGCTAAAGAGAAGCACATCCGCCAGCGCTGGCTCAAATTCCTCGCCAGTCGCAACAACATCATCATTGTTGATTTGAACCGTGATTTAAAGGAATCCATCCAAAAGATGGCTGAAGTGCTCAAACAAAACCGCAGCCTGATCATTTTCCCGGAAGGCACCCGCAGTGTAACCGGAGAATTGGGCGAGTTCAAGAAAACCTTCGCCATTCTGGCCAGTGAACTCAATATTCCCATCGTTCCTGTCGCCATTTCTGGCGCGAATAAAGCATTGCCAAAAGGAAGTCGTTTCCCAAGATTGTTGACACGGGTAAAAATTGTGTTTCTGGAACCTGTTTTCCCGGCAGGACATAATTATGAAACCCTTACGGGAGAAGTTCGGCAGAGAATTGAAGAAGGGTTGAAGAGAATGTAGGATTTGCAAATTGCAGACCTGCCCGACTGACCAAAGCAATATTAATTGAGAAGTAAAAATTTGTCGGTCAGGCGGGTTGCAGGTTTAAAAACCACGCAAAGACGCAGAGACCTGCCTGCGTGCTACTTCGGCAGGCAGGCGCAATGACACGCAAGGAATTTTGTAAGCGGATTTAGGATTATGTCTTACAGCCTGATTTAGAAATTAAAAATTGGAAATTAGAAATTCCCTAAAACACCCCCATCTTAATTCCACCACTTATAGTAAAACCATTCAACAAATGCTCCCTTCCGGCATCCATTTGTATGTCGGTGGTAAAGCGGTAACTGCCGCCAAAAGTGAAACGGATGTAGCGTGCAAGATTAACTTCCAATTCCACCCCGGGCTCAAAAATAACAAATGGACTGCCTTCAGTAACATACCTGCCTGATTGATATTCCCAATAATCATCCGAATACTCTTCAGTGAAAGCCACTCCACCAGCACCAACCATCAGTGGAAACGATAAGTGTACTGGGAAATTTGGTGCAAACACCGGTTCTATGAAGAAACCTCCATAACCGCCTTCAACATAATAACCATCCGGGAAGTTCACCTGACGATCAAAGTTTAAGCCGTTAATGTAATCGGAGAACAATGTACCGGTTACCCCAATTGAAAAAGAATGATCAATCCTGGCTGCAAGCCTGACTTGTCCCATCAGGGCATCCTGGTTTTTAAGCATGGCATTCCCCATATGAAGAGAGAGATAACCTCCAAATGACTTTGGATTATTTCCAAGCAGTGTGCGCGGTTCATTGGCGTTGCCTGAAAACCTTTCCTGTGCTTGTGCCCCAGAGATTACAAACACAAAGAAAAGTAGAGAAATAAGAGATGCTTTCATATAATTTATTTTAAATACCCTGAAATAAATTGAACTGTTTATTCTCAATCAAATGAATCAAGTGGAACATGCTGAAGTCATTTTCTGGCAAGAAGTGTTAATATTTCAATTCATGACGCCCAATCTCCATCATTTCCACATATCAGGCCAGAATTCTCCCCAATTCATGCACAATCGCTAATTTTGTAGCAAATTTAATACAATTTTGAACAGGTTTCTCGATATAAGCAGTTACTTAAACCGAACGGGGGTTACATTCAGATCACTTAGGTACAAGAACTACCGCTATTACTTTCTGGGTCAGCTCATATCCTTGCCGGGTACGTGGATACAGAATATCGCACTTGGTTGGTTGGTTTACCGCCTTACTGATTCGGCATTTATGTTGGGTGTTATTGGGTTTGCGGGTCAGATTCCAGCCTTATTACTCACGCCTATTGCCGGTGTATATGCCGACAGGATCATTCGTCGCAAGGTGCTGATCATAACACAATCGCTCTCTATGATGATCGCCCTGGGGATGTCGGTGCTGATTTTTACTGATGTTATTGAAGTATGGCACATTTTACTGGCAGCAGTCCTGAATGGGATGGCTATGGCTTTTGATACGCCTTTCCGACATGCGTTTCTGGTGGAACTGGTGACCGAAAAGAAAGACCTTCCCAACGCCATTGCCCTAAATTCTACCTTATTTAATACCGCGCGGTTTATTGGCCCTCCAATTGGGGGCTTGCTGATTGCATTGGGTGGTGAAGGACTTTGTTTTTTTGTAAACGGGCTGAGTTTTTTGGCAGTAATTGGAACTTTGCTGGCCATGAATGTGAAGCCGGCGGTGGCAGTAATAAGCGGGAAATCCATATTCGGCGATCTTTTATCCGGCCTGAATTATTCGTGGAAGAACCTTCACATCCGTTACCTCCTGATTATGGTTATGGTTACCAGTTTTATAGGATTGCCTTTTCAGGTGTTTATGCCTGTTTTTGCCCGTGAAGTTTTAGGCGGTGATGCACAAACCCTGGGTTTCCTTACCGGTGCCATTGGTGCAGGGGCATTAACAGGTGCATTCTTTCTGGCTTCGCGTAACAGCCTGCGTTCAATACCACGTATCGTTTTCATTGCTGCCATGATGTTTGCCGTCGGACTGTCCGCGTTTTCATTCTCCGGCCAATTGTGGCTTTCGTTGCTGATTCTGTTTGTTGCAGGATTTGGCATGGTGGTTGAATTTGCCGCGAGCAATACCTTGCTTCAAACTCTGGTGGATGATAAAATGCGGGGACGTGTTGTGGCACTATACAGCATGTCTTTTATGGGCATTACGCCACTTGGTAGTCTCACCTTAGGCTCTGTGGCCGAAACTGTTGGTGTACAGCACACCTTATTCGTCGCTGGCATTTTGTGCGTTGTTGCTGCGTTGTTGTTTCTGCGAAAAATACCACTGATTAAAGAAGCAATCAAGAAATTCTGATTCGGAGGAATGTCTGGAATCAACCAATAAAGCGCAAATTTTAACAAAAAATGCCATTGAAATGTTAATTAAAAAGAGCTCAGATAAAATCAGACATTGATTGCCTTACTGGCTTTTCATAACAAAAAAGAAAATGAAACCCTATTATACAGAATTGACCCTACCCGTGAGTGGTATGAGTTGCACGGCCTGCGCTTCAAGCGTGGAGAGCATCCTTAAATCGCAAAACGGGGTAACTGCTGCCGCTGTCAACTACAGCACTTCTTCGGTAAGGATAAAGTTTGATGCCTCCACAGTTAACCTTCACCAGCTTCAAATGGCCTTGAAGCCTGTTGGCTATGAATTGGTAGCTGCGGAGGAGAATAGTGCGCAGGAATTTGAAAAACTTGAGGAAGTCCGGCATACCAGACTAAAACGCAAATTGATTGTAGCTGTTGTTTTCGCAGTACCTGTTTTTGTCATTTCCATGATATGGCACCATGCATCAGCCGTGCAGCAAATGGTTTTGCTTGTGCTGAGCCTTCCGGTGATTTTTTATTCTGGAAGCGAATTTTACAAAACAGCGTACCGGCTTGCCCGACTTGGCAAAACCAATATGGACACCTTAGTTGCTTTGGGAACTGCGGCGGCCTTCATTCTCAGTTTATTAAATACCATAGCCCCAAAGCTCCTGAGTGGAAGTGGGATAACAAACTACGTCTATTATGAATCGGCAGTGGTTATCATTACCCTCATTCTGGTGGGCCGTTTTTTGGAGGAACGCAGCCGTAACAAAGCCTCATCCGCCATAAAAAGCCTGATGGGCTTGCAGGCCGATACCGCCATACGGCTGGTAGGCGACAAGCAGGAAACGGTTCCAATAAGTAGCCTTTCCCCAGGCGATATTGTATTGATACGTCCAGGGAATACGCTTCCTGTGGATGGTTTAATTACGGAAGGTTCTTCCTGGATTGAAGAAAGTATGATGACCGGTGAACCTGTCCCGGTATTCAAAAAACAGGGAGATCAGGTTCTGGCAGGAACCCTGAATAAAGATGGGGTTTTACAGGTAAGAACTTTAAAAACAGGTGCTGAAACTACCCTATCGCGCATCATTTCGATGGTGAACGAAGCGCAGAATTCGAAACCACCGGTACAGCTTTTGGTGGACAAAATATCTGCTGTTTTTGTGCCGGTAGTTATTCTTATGAGCTTGATTACCTTTGCAGTATGGTTTTATTTATTCCCTGATCAGCCTATGGCTTATGCCATCGTAACCTCTATAAGCGTACTGATTATTGCCTGTCCCTGTGCGTTGGGATTGGCTACACCTACGGCACTTATTACCGCCATTGGCAATGGTGCAAAAAGAGGAATACTTTTCCGTGATGCATCGGGAATTGAATCTGCCGGCAAAACCCACACCTTGCTTATTGATAAAACCGGAACACTTACCCTTGGAAAACCCGAAATCAGTGAGATTATCTATTCCGCGTCAGATGAGCAGGGCAAAACAAATAGTTTATTTTTGAGCTTAACGGCCCTGTCCACACACCCGCTTTCAGCAGCCGTAGCCGGAGATTTAACTGCCAGACAAATAGCTTCCTTAAAGGTCTCCGATTTCGCTGACATTCCTGGAAAGGGCATTTCAGGAACCATTGAAGGTACGAAATACTTTGCCGGAAATCCCGGGCTGATAATTGAATCAGGGATTCAGATTGGCAATGACAATAGCTTGATTATTGATAAGTTAAGCAGCGAAGGAAAATCCGTTGTAGTGCTTGCTAACGAACAGCAGGTGCTTGCCATTGCATCACTCACAGACATGCTCCGCGACGATGCTGTGCAGGCGGTTGCCTCCCTTAAGGAAATGGATGTTGAAATCCATATGCTCACCGGCGACCATGAATCGAGCGCGGCAAGAGTTGCTGACTTAACGGGAATTGAGCATTTTAAATCGGGCATGTCGCCCGAAGACAAAGCCGATTATGTGGATGCACTCAGGCAGCAGGGACAGGTGGTTTGCATGGCTGGCGATGGGATCAATGACACGATAGCCCTGGCCCGCGCTGATGTGGGCATGGCTATGGGAACCGGCTCAGATGCCAGCCGTGAAGTAGCAGCCATCACCCTTACCGGCCATAAACTTATGCTTGTTGCAGATACCATCCGGCTTTCGCGGAAAGCCAACCGTATTATCAGGGAAAACCTGATTTGGGCATTTGGGTACAATGTAATAGCCATCCCCATAGCCGCCGGATTATTATTCCCTGCCACAGGGCTGTTGCTAAATCCCATGATCGCTAGCGCCGCCATGGCTTTCAGTTCGGTGTCGGTGGTACTCAACAGCCTGAGATTAAGATAATTTGACGATTTTATTGTAATTTTTTCACGAAGGGTTAACGCAATCTGATTGAACACAAAGCCCCCGATTTTTGTTGAGCCTTCTAAAAGCAAAAACTATTCAAAATGGAAACTTTAAAATATAAAACTTCACTAAAGTGCAACGGCTGCGTTGCAGCAGTAAAACCCGGTCTTGACCAGATTGAGGGTCTGAAAAACTGGTCGGTAGATCTCGAATCACCCGACAGAACGCTTACCGCACAAGTAGAAACCAGTGATTTGTCAGAAAAAATTGTAAAAACCTTTGAAAAGGCCGGTTACAAAGCCTGGATATAAACATCCTGAAATAAAATCAAAGCGGGGATTAAACACAAGTTTATCCCCGCTTTGCTTATAAAAATAGATTTTAGCCCAATCGCTCAGCTACCTTTTCCCAGTTCACAATACCCCAGAATGCTTTTACATAATCGGGGCGGCGGTTTTGAAAATCGAGATAGTAAGCATGTTCCCAAACATCACAGGTAAACAAAGGTTTCAGGCCATCACGCAAGGGATTCCCGGCATTTGATGTCTGCACAATTTTGAGTACGCCTTCTTTATCCTCAACCAGCCAGGCCCAGCCGGAGCCAAATAGTTTAGCAGCAGCCTCGGCAAATATCTCTTTGAAGTTGTCGTAGGTACCGAAATCTTTGTTGATTTTCTCCATTAGTTTTCCAGTGGGCGCGGCACCATTTCCGCCAAGGCCTTCCCAATAAAAAGTATGGTTCCATACCTGGGCGCCATTGTTAAAAATCCCCCCTTCGGCTTCTTTAATGATTTCCTCAAGGGAAGCATTTTCAAAACGCGTACCCGGAACGAGGTTGTTAAGGTTGTTTACATAGGCCTGATGGTGCTTGCCATAGTGGAATTCAATGGTTTTTGCACTGATCACGGGCTCAAGGGCTTCCGGTTTGAAGGGAAGTGGTGGCAATTCAAATTTCATGGTTGTAAGTTTTTATGGTGATTGTATAAAGTATCAGCGGGCAATAAGACAAAATTAACACATTATTAACACATAAAAAAGCCGGAAGGTAAAAACCTTCCGGCAAATATAAATTAAATGCTTTGCGCCGTTTGATAGAAGCTATTCAATCATCAGGAAATTAACATCTGAGCCAGGTTCAACCTCGCGTGGAGCAATACCATACCTAAATATACGCATGGGATGCCTGCCAACAAGCATTAGGTTTCCATAATCAAACTGCAAAGAACAGGCTTCACGCAAACCTGCCACGTAAACCCCGGGATTTGCTTCCAGAAATTCCTCAATGCGCTGCTCACGTGTTTCTCCACCGTGTCCGGATGGGTGTGCATCCAGATAGTGCGGGTTGATTTGAAAAGGCACCAATCCCATGCAGTCAAAGCTGATTGGTTCAACAATGGGCATGTCGTTGGTGGTTTTGAGCGATGGACCGGCCACATTTGAACCGGCACTCCAACCCATATAAGGCACACCAGCCAAAACCCTTCCCTTAATGGCCTGCATTGTGCCATTGAGCTGCATTTCACGCACCAGGTTAAAGGTATTTCCACCACCTACTGCAATGGCTTCGGCCTCAACAACAGCTTTAATCGGATCCTCCTCGTGATGAATGGAATATATATCATAGCCGAGCAACTTAAACACCGATTTCACCTTTGCCTCATAGTTGTCCCAGCTTACCGTAACCCCAGCATAAGGGATAAATAGAATCCGTTTTACACCAGTATTGCTCAAAAAGGATTGAATGTCCTGACGTGGCCAACCCAAATATTCTTCGCCGGCATTTGTTGAATTACTGATCAATAATAATTTCATAATCAATGTGTTATTTGTAAAAAAATGTTTTCCTAAATGGGTACAATCCAATTTTACTGATTTCCCGATTTCAATTGTCAAACATACATGAAATATCGGAAACGAGCAAATCTAAAATCACATTTCGGGAGCATTGGCTGTAAACTTAGCAAGGTTTTGGAATGAATTTCTTAATTGTAATATACTGAATTACAACGCAATCATGGATTCTTTAGATGAAATTGGTATGACTCGGCAAAGCGCTTGTACCATTTCTCACCACCGGTATAAATTTTAAGCATGGTTTTGGGTTCTGGCTCTACGGTGATTTCAAGATCGCGGTTTGCAATTATGCGGGCCAGACTTTCCTGCAATTGAGTTGCTTCGGTTGCCAATGTTCCGGTAAGCCTGATTTTCTCCAGGAGCTCCAATGCCTGATCAGGCTTATTGCGCGCAATAAAGTATTCGGTTGAATATTTCAGCAAAGGCATTTGGGAACTATTTATTGCAAGCGCAAAAAGCCCTGAATTCATAAGCCCTAAAGAATCAAGGCGGTAATGATTGAAAATAGCTTCCGACTGCTGCAACAAATCAATTCCTTCGGTGTAATTGCCCTCTTCAATCAACTGAAGGGAAGCCTTGTGCATCTTATTCCATCTGATGGCATTGGCGTGTTTTTTCAAAATTGCATTTAAATCACCGGTACTCAGCCCGCAATAAGATCGGCTGAAAATCAGCTCCCTGGCTTCTGCAATAAGTGGTTCAGCAGACTCGAAGCGATTGTTTGAATACCGATCATCAATCTGTTGAATCAATGATTCCAGTTCACCTTTCACGCGGCTACACAGCAATTGTTCGGCGAGCAAATAAAGGTCATTTCGTTGATCCACAATAGATTTTTCGCGGGTGAGATAAAATATATCCAGCAGGTAATCTGCTTCTTTTGCAATGGTAAGCGCTTCCTCAGGTTCACCAGCCCACAATTTCAGTCGTCCGTTGGAGTACATTTTATTCAGGTGTGGAATCACTGATTGTACCACCAGTGAATCAAAGATAGAAGAATAGCCTACCTTAAAATCACGTTCGAGCAGGGCGGCCTGCTTCAGGTGTTCAATAACATTCTCCGGATTGAAATTGCGTTTTGCCTCCCAGGCCAGACTTACATTTCGCTGATAACGTAGATTGGCAACCCTGGTCTTTAAACTATCAATAAGGGTGAGGTCGGGCCGGAAATTCTGATAATTGTCCGCAAATGACAGAGCTTCCTCAATAAGTTCAGAAGCTTTAACATCATCCTCTTTATCCAAAACAGTTACAGTCTGCCGCATCAAATTGTCCACAAATCCTGCAACCGATTCCTGCTGTCCTTTGTAATACATTGAATTCAGGGTAACGCCCGACCTGGAGGTGCTTATGTCATTTGCTTTTTGGAATTCGGCCAAAGCGCCCTGAAAATCATCCTGTTGTAAGCGATTCAACCCCTTGGTAATATGCTGATCTGTCATCTGCTGATAAAGCCTTGAAAGGCCTGTTGCTTCCAATTCTTCTATTCCGTATTTGCTGGCATATTGTTCTGCTTCGCTCAGGTATTTATTGGCCAGATCGGGTAATTTACCATCCAACGCCTTTTGTACCACCCGGGTATAGGAAGCAGTGAGGCCAGTGCGGGCCTGATCCAGCTTTTGGGCTAGCGAAACCGGCAAGGAAACCGAAGGATTCGCACGGGCAAATTTCTCACCAGATGCCAATAAATCAACCGCTTCGGCATAGCGCTCATTTTTAATCAACTCATCTGCAAATTGTTGTAAACCTTGTAAAATCCGCATTGATAGTAAATTGCGGTTTATGCTTCCCAATTCCTTTGCAGCAGAATACCGGTTCAGCAATTTATCAAAATCACTTATCTGAGATAAGCTTAAACAATTGGAAAACAGCCGGTAGTAAAACGGACTGCTTTGATGATCCGTATTTTGAGTGATACGAAGTACATTTTTCATGGTGGCTACATAGGCTGACGACACCTGTAGGTAAGCATTTCCTGTACCGGGGCTGAGGCTACCATCCTTCAATAAATGTTCTATCAACTCATCGTTTCGAAAACGGACAACAGAATATTTGGAGGAGAGTTGCCCTGGGTCGCTGCCCGGAAGTAAAATAGTCTGCATTTGAGTGGCTTCACCCAATAACCTGATGGATTTATTATTGAAAACTACCTCTCCAAAGGCAGCTCCGGGCGTCAACTGCCTTACCCTTACTTTACGAATTCTGTTTTCGAGCGTATCGGCCAGGGAAACAGCGGCCTTGTAATCCATAAGGCCATTCAGTTCTTTTATCGCAAGCTGCTGATTTTGTTCGGTAAAATCAAAGGAAGAAAATTCCACCTGAAGACGATTGCCTTTGCTCCACAATGAATCAGGAAAAGAAGTTAACAGGTCTTTACCATTCAGTTCACTTAGAGGTAGTTGCAGATTATTTTTCCCAGAAATCAACTCCCCGTAAGCATTATATAGTCCCATGGAAAAACTACATTTACCCGGAATCAGGATTCCCGACAAATCGAATCCATTCATGGTAACATCGCCTGAGCTGATGCCGGGAGATAGCAACATGAATGCCTCAAGTTCCCCATTCTGACCATATCTCATGGAAAGGTTATAGGTAAAATGAAACGAAAATGATGTTTTCTCTGTAATTTTTTTGTGTGTCAGTGCCAATTGGTTGATGATTTGATTGTTGGCACGATTGGCTGCTGCTGAAGGGTTGTAATGAAATTCCCACGTACCCTCACGGTCAGTGGAATAAACCTCCTGCCCCGAAATATACATCGATGTTAAGAAAAACAGAAAACAGAGAAAAACAGTTCGAAACATAAAATAGCGGGCAGTACTTGAAGGGAGCAAAATTAGCCTGAATTATTGGAAAGGAGGCAAAATTCAGGAAAATTTCCAGTTTATTTGTCAACACACCAAAACATCGTTTCAAATCAATAAAATGCCCCTGAATAGAGAGCATTCAGCAATACATTTCCTGGCAGAATGATGTTTAAAAAAAATGAAAAAATAAATCAAATTCCGCACATCTTATTTAATATATTTATTAAGTTTACCACCATAATTAAGGCACAACCAATCACTTGTTTTCAAGCAACCACCAATTTACCTAAATATGAAGAAAATTATTTCTACTTTTCTGATTATCATTTTATTAGCCTTCCATGTGCAGGCTCAACAGCGACAGATCAGCGGAACGGTGCGGGGCGCTGACGATGGCGTGACTCTGCCCGGAGTCAGCATTCAGATCAAGGGAACCAGCCAGGGCACCGCCACCGATGTGGATGGAAAATACAAGCTGAATATTCCTGCAGAACCTACAACACTTGTTTTTAGTTTTGTTGGATACACTGCGCTTGAAGTTCAGGTTGGGACTCGAACCGTGCTTGATGTTGAACTTTCGCCAGAAGCCAGACGACTTGAGGAAGTGGTGGTTACTGCCTTAGGTGTAAAACGTGAAAAGCGGGAGATTGGTTATTCATCCGAAAAGATAAACACAGATGAAATACTCCGGGCTGGTGCACCTAATGTGATCGGCTCACTCGCAGGCAGAAGTGCCGGCGTACAGATTTCGCAGGGCGATGGCGTGGATGGCGGATCAACCCGCATTACCATTCGTGGAAACAACAACCTGGCACGCACCAACCAACCGCTGATAGTGGTGGACAACGTGCCTATGGAAAACGTTTCCGGCCTCGACAATATTGGCCGTGGCGTGGATTGGGGAAATGGCATTGCTGATTTGAACCCATTTGATATTGAAGATTATACTGTGCTAAAAGGAGGCGCAGCTTCCGCACTCTACGGTGAGCGCGGGGCAAATGGCGTTATCCTCATCACCACCAAACGCGGGAAAAAGCAGGCCGGGCTTGGGGTTACCTATAATTACAATGTAAAGCTAAACAATCCTTACCGTTACCGTGAAGTACAGAACAAGTACGGACATGGCGGGCCGATTTCGCTGAGCGAACCAACCTTTCCGGTGGATGAAGAGGGCACGTTGCTTTATCCGGGAATTTATGGAAGTGATCATATTATCCTGAACCAGCAGGGCACTACTTCAACCACTGCCGAGCAGTTTGGCTATTATGGTTCAGCGGTTTCGTGGGGTCCCGAAATGAAAGGTGAACTAATCAAATGGTGGGATGGCGAAATGCGCAATTATTCCCCCCAACCTGATAATCTGCAAATGCCATTTAGAGAAGGAATCACTCAAACGCACAACGTTTCGGTACAGGGCGGTAACGATAAAGGCACACTCAGGCTCTCATTTACCAACCAGGACCACACGCCCATCATCAACAACAGCAATTACAACCGCACGACCATAAACTTCGGCACCAACATTAAAATTTCGGAAAAACTAAAAGCCGATGCCGCGATTACTTACGTGAAATACAAGCGGTTGAACAGTCCAATGATTGGGGAAGACGGGAATTCTTTCAGCAAGGGTTTTTTGTATTCCTGGCCGCGCAGTTACCAGGGCGTTGACATGGAAAATTACCAAATGCCCGATGGATCGCGCAATCTGCTGGATGGATACCCATTCCAATATGTTGACCGGTATTTATGGTGGAACTATTTCAACAACAATACCTGGCAGGACAGGGACAAATACACCGGTTCCATTGCGCTGATTTACGACATTGCCCCATGGCTAAATGCCACCGGGCGCATTGGCCGCGATTATACCGTGGAGCAGTTTACCTCGAAAAACAAACCGGTTGATTTTATTGGTCAATTGAACGGTGGCTACAGCAACAGTCTGGAGAAAAACACCAACGATAACATGGAAGCCCTGATCACGGCGCATAAAAAGAATATTTTCAACACGGAATTCAGTGTACGCTTTACTGCCGGGGCAAGCCGCTGGAATTACGATGCTTACGGCCTTTCCGGATCATCCGGCACCTGGTATTATCCCAACATGTACACCTTCTTCAACTTTACCGATTACATTTTTGAAACCGATGAAGAAGGCAATACCATCGTGGTAAACCCCGGAAGCGGTAACTCAGGTTCATCACTAATACCCAGGGAATCCATAAGAAGGGTGAGGACAAATTCAGCCTTTTCGTTCCTGAACCTATCGTACAAAGATTACCTGTTTTTGGAAGTTACCGGCCGCAACGACTGGTCCTCTACCCTGCCCCGTAACAGCAACTCCTATTTTTATCCATCGGCATCGCTTAGCTTCATTGCCAGCGAAGCTTTCAAGATTCAGGAGAAACTGCCCTGGTTCAACTTCCTGAAAGTGAGGGGTGGCATTGCACAAACGGCCAACAGCCCTTCAGCCTACGAAAAAAACTTTTATTACAACACCAATCTTTTTGGCGGACAGCAGGCTTCGTTCCTGCCGGATGTAATTCCGCCATTTGAGCTGATGCCACAATTTGTGACTGGTTACGAAGCAGGCTTAAACATGGGATTTTTCGACAACCGTATTGACTTCGATTTTACCTGGTATTACAAAAAATCCACCGACCAGATCCTTCAATTGCCCGTTCCGGTGAGCTCAGGTGCCTATAATATCACCATCAACCGGGGTGAACTTTCAAACAAGGGATTTGAATTTATCATCAATACGGTTCCGGTTCAAACCGGCAAAATGATAGTGAAAGCCGGCCTCAACTTTTCGCGGAACCGCAACTACATTTTGAGCCTGGGTGGGTATTCAGATTCCTACCACCTGGCTGACATCTGGGGATTGAACGGTCCGGCTATGGATTTATACGAAGGCGATGAATATGGCACCATCACCGGTTACGACTATGTATATGATGCCAATGGAAACCGCATATTGAACGATGAGGGAACACAATATAAAATTACAGACACCCGCGTACCCATTGGCAATGCATCGCCTGATTTTATTGCCGGTTTCACTTCAGAAATCCTTTACAAAAACTTCCGGTTGGCGGCACTGATTGACACCAAATGGGGAGGAGATATATACAGTGGCTCTTATGTAATTGGGTTGCAAACCGGCCAAAGCCCCGAAACTCTGCTTGAGCGCGACGGTGGCGGTTTGCCCTATACCGATCCCGATGGAATTACGCGCAATGTTGGCGTTATTCTGGAAGGCGTTTATGAAGATGGAACACCCAACGACAAGGTTGTCCATTATTATTATAAATACATGCCAAATGCCGGCGGATGGGGGAAATTCCTGTCCACACCGGGGATTCTTGAAAACACCTGGGTAAAAATGAGGGAAATATCGCTTAGCTATAGTCTGCCACAAAGCGTGCTTAAGAAGGTCAAAGTCTTTCAAAACCTGACGCTTTCGTTGGTGGGACGCGATTTGTTCTACATCTATACTACCCTTCCCGACAAGATCAATCCGGAAGGTATTATGGGATCGGGAAATGCACAGGGATTTGAATGGGCATCCTTCCCGGGTATGCGCTCCTTTACTTTTGGTGCCAGCGCAACTTTCTAAACCTGACATTGACAACCTGATAGAAACATCTGAAAACATAAGACAATGAAAATCAAGTATATCCTTCTTCTTCTAAGTATTATCCTGGCATTTTCCTCCTGCCGCAAAGACTTCGAGGAAATTGATACCAATCCGCAGGGTTTCACCACCGCCAGTGATGGATCGTTGTTCAATGGCGTTATTCAGTCGCTGATGCTTCCCTGGAATGAGCAGTTTTACATCAACAACGAAATCCTGTATGCTCAGACGCAGCAGGCTGCGCTAACTTCTGCCGCCTGGGGAAACTATACCCTGGGCACAGAAGACATCTGGTCAAACTACTATAAAACCATGCCTGCCATCAGGGAACTGGAAAAAAGGTTCAGCACCTACCCAAACACAGCGGCCACCAAAAACATGAAGGCTATGCTCAGTATTGTAAAAGCTTACAAAACCTTCAAGCTCACCGATTTGTTTGGCGATATTCCTTATTCTGAAGCGGGTTATGGCTATCAGGATCTGGAGAAACTTTACCCGGTTTACGATAGCCAACGTGAAATTTATCTTTCACTGCTGGATAACCTTGCTACAGCCGCCGAAACCATCAACGATACGGCTGCACGTATTGAGCCCTTCACCACTTTTGCCACGTTTGATAAGCTGTTCAATGGCAATCTGGCCCAATGGCGAAAATTTGCCAACTCGCTCCGCCTGCGCCATGCCATGCGCATGAGTGAAAAAGAGCCTGCCCTTGCCGGAGAAATCATCGCTGAAATCATCGAAAATGATCTTCCTGTGCTTTATGGGTATGATTTTATTACGCCATTGCTTGAAAGCGCCTGTATCTGGCCGGGAGCCAATGGATTTTCCAACGAAAGTGTGAGCTGGTCGTTTCGCGAACACAACGGGCTGCGCATGGGGTCAAACATCTGGCATCAACTTTCAAGCGGCGATGACCCGGATGGTGCAAACATATTCGATCCCAGGGCATACATTTTTTTTGAAGGCGATCAGAACGACAAATGGAAGCCTTACCCGCAACTGCCCGACGCTACAACCCCTTCATCAGGAGGAATCCCTTATGGCAGCCACCGGGACGATCTGGGAAACTATCACATTAAAAACAATGTGAACTACTCCCCTTTCAACTTTTTTATTGTGGCCGATGCCAACAATATGCCCATCATCCTGATGACAGGTGCCGAAGTGCATTTTATTAAGGCTGAAGCCTATTTCCGGGGCATTGGTGTAGCCGAAGATAAAACGGCTGCGGATATTGAATACATGAACGGAATAAACTCTTCTGTTGAATGGTGGATGAACCTTTCAACCCGCCTGCGGTTGCCTATTTCCGGAGTAACCTTCGGCAGCAAGATTACCATTCCTTCAAACCTGAAGCCAGCCTCCGTATTGATGCACTTTGGTTCATGGAATGCCACTACAGATGAGGAAAAACTTCAATTCATCTATACCCAGCGTTGGCTGGATGCCTTCAGGCAACCCTGGGAAGCCTACGCGGAAGCCAGGCGCACGGGAATGACACCACGTGAAGGTGATGCCATCAACCACTTTAGGATGCCTTATCCACCTTCTGAATCGCAGTATAACTTAGCCAATATGAATGCGGCCATTGCCGCACAAGGCGGAGATAATCCCCAGGTGAAATTGTGGTGGGTTCCTCAAATCCGTTGATAAAAAATGAACATCCGGGAATTTTGTGTAAATTTATAGGATGGATTCGATGAAGATTTTCAACTGGATAAACTTCGATTGAATTTGCAGCAAACGCACAACCAAATCAATACAAATCAAAACACGCAAACATGAAAAACAACTACAAAAAATTTACGTTGCTTCTGGTAGCAATGCTATTCTTAACGATAGCAGGCCTAAAGGCCCAAACAAATCAGTATCTGCATTACGATTGTAACGCGGAGAATTATGTAGCCCTTGAAAATGGTTCGCAATATCTGGCCAACAAACCGGGTATAAGTTTAACCGGTTGGTTTTATGACGACTACCTGAGTTATGGACAAGGTTTAATGGGCTTCAGGGGCTCCCAGGGATTTTATATGATACAGCTAGCCAGTGGAAAAATAGAGTGCCGCTTTTTGAATGCAGCCGGCACCCTTTTTGAGTATGTTGCCCCGGCAAATACACTGATTCCTCAGGTATGGCAGCACATCGCATGGATTTATGACGGTTCTGCCATTTCCTTATATGTGAATGGCATACTTAAAGGCAGTAAACCTGCCAGTGGAGCCTTCAATGCCACTGATATTCCCTTTGCCATTGGCCGAAGCATTGCCGGCGGCGGATTGAATTTTTACTGGTGCGGTCGAACCGACGAAGTTACTGCCTGGTCAAAGGCACTTTCGCAAGCTGAAATCCAGGATATGATTGCCAATGAATTGAATGGTGATGAACCCGGACTTGAAATGTATTACAAATTTAATCAAGGCGTTCCCGGTGGGGACAATACCTCCATCACCAAGCTGATTTCAACGGTAGGCTCACCAGAGCGGGATGCTGACCTGATTAACTTTACCATGCAGGGTGAAACGTCCAACTTTAATGGTACACTTGACCCTACTTATCAGGCCATTTCATTCCCACCCATTCCAAACAAACTAAACGATGCTCCTCCTTTCCAGGTTGAAGCTACTGCCACCTCGGGACTCCCTGTGTCATTTGCCATTCTCTCAGGCCCAGCTACTATTGCAGGAAACACCATCACCCTTACGGGAGCTGGTGGACAAGTTGAGGTTGAAGCTACACAGCCCGGAGCAGGACAGTACAATGCTGCCGAACCGGTTATCCAACGTTTCTGGGTGCTGGATCCGGCAACCCATGTGCCTGAAATTGATGCACGCAACCCACTTCCCGGTGATGTTTTTGTTCCCACCCTCGCTCCTATTCAACTGGCGGCGATTTCAAAGATTGACTTCCCTGAGCTCTTCAACGTGGCCTGGGTTAAGTTTAGGATTGACGGACAAACGGTTGATGCCCAGAATTTCTGGAATGGCCACTACACCGCCTGGTGGACCCCACCTACATATGGAAATTATACCATTGAAATCCTTTCAGCCAACAATTTCGGTGCCGTTGCCAACCACAATGTTAGTATAAACGTAGTCCCTTCATCCACCGATGTTTCGAAAATTGCTTACAAAGACATCTGGCTGAGCCCAAGTGTGAGCACACAAACGATGGAAGCAGAGCTGCCCTCGTTCTTAGGTGCTTATGATCAGATTATTGGCACACTGAATGTACATTGTCCTCCGGGAGGTTGCGGTGAATGGGACAGGGTAGCCTATTTCGAAGCCAAAGACAAGGAAGGCAACTGGGTGGAAATTATCCGTTACATTACACCTTATGGCGTAGCCTGTTCACACAGCATTGACCTGACTGACTATATGTCCATCCTGCAAGGAAAAACTGCTTTCAGGGCAACCTGTCCCACGTTGGACAACGGCTTTATGTATGACCTTACCCTTGACTACAGGGCCGGTGCCCCAGGTCATCTCTATAGCCATGTACAACAAGTATGGCGCGAAGTTTTTCCATTCGGTGATTATGCCAACCTGCAACCAGTGCCTGATTTTCAGTATGAATTTCCTGAAAACACGGTGGCTTCAAAACTTAAACTGGTTTCTACCGGCCATGGTTGGGGCGATTTAAATACAAGTAATGCTGCAGAGTTTTACAACGCTACCCATGACATTTATGTGAATGGTGCTAAAAAATTCTCCCAGGTGAACTGGAATACCTGCAACCCCAACCCCGATGGTTGTCAGCCACAAAACGGCACCTGGTATCACAACCGGGCTGGCTGGTGTCCTGGCTCCATTGCACAATGGTTTAACTTTAACCTGAATGAATATGTTGGCGCCGGCGACATTGATCTGGGCTACACTTTCTTTGAAGGTTATGTTGACTACTGCCATCCCAACCATCCCGATTGTGTTACAGGTGTTACCTGCACCGATTGCAACGATGGTTTCAACCCTGTGCTTGATGTTGCCTGCAACCTGATATCCTACTCCGACAGCCCGTTCATTATTGTTGAAAATGAGAAGGTTAAGCTCACCGAAAATGCGTTGAGTGTATTCCCCAACCCTTCGGAAGGCCGCTTTGAAGTATTGGTAACCTATCCTGAGCAAATCCGTGATGGTGAAATAATTGTTTGTGACAATATGGGCCGCCCGGTTTACAAATCAAACTGGAATGGTGAAACCACAAGCATTAACCTAAGCAATCAGGCGAAGGGACTTTATTTTCTAAAAGCAGTTACCCGCGGCTGGACCGAAGTGGTGAAGGTGGTAGTGAAATAGTTCCTGTTATAATATTGTTTGCATGTAAAAAGCCGTTCCGGAATGGGGCGGCTTTTTATTTTTATTAAAAATATCCAAAAAGGTAAATTACATAGATTCGTATTTCGATGCGCTAGAACCTTATATTCAATCGGGCTTATATATTCTAAAGAAACAAGTTGATAAATTGTGGGAGGTCTCGTCATTCTGGATACGACCGAAATATAAGAAAGCAGTTGGTTCTTCAGCAAGTCCTATATACTTGATGAAAATAAATTCATTTCTTTCCCAGCAAAGAAGTTGTAATTAATCTTCATAAGCCATTACAATGCAATCATCGGTGGCTTTTCATAATCCGACTGGGTTTTATTTGGTTTATTGCCCATGAAGAATTCGATTTTGCCACCTGTTTCAATGTCGTTATGTGTTATGAAATTCTTCTTGTACTTCTTACCATTGAGCATAATCTCTTGAATATAGATATTCTCATTCCCTCCATTTTTTGTAATAATTTCGAAGGTTTTGCCATTGGCCAGATTAATTTTAGCATAATCCAACTGGGGTGAACCAAAGGCGTAAACATTATTGGCAGGATTCACAGGATAAAAACCCATAGCTGAGAAGATATACCATGCTGACATTTGTCCGCAATCTTCATTACCAGCATATCCTGAAGGGGTATTGGAATAAAGCTCTTTTGAAATTTTATTGGTGTAATATTGTGATTTCCAGGGAGTATTGGTGTAGTTGTACAAATAGGCGATATGATGGCTCGGTTCATTTCCATGCGCATATTGACCAATAAAACCCGATGCATTTCCATTTACATCCTCCGGCCTGGCATCCGATGTGAAAAATTCATCCAGTTTGTCCGTGAACTGTTTTTCACCCCCAAGCATCTGCTTAAAGGTGTCAATATCCTGAGGTACATACCACAAATATTGCCAGCCATTGCCTTCGGTAAATGGATACCCGCCATTACCGCCATACTTAAAAGGAGAAAATGGTTCGATCCAGTTCCCTTTGTCATCTTTTGCCCTGAAGAATCCAATACTTGAATCAAAAAGATTTTGATAGTAGTTGCTTCTGATATTAAAGTAGTTATAATCCTCTGTATAGCCCAATCCTCTGGCCATCTGCGCAACGCACCAGTCATTGTACGCCACTTCCAAAGCAATGGATACCGATTGCGTTTCAATGTTTTCGGGAAAGTAATGATATTTATCGAGGATATTAAAAGCAGAATTTTGATGCGAAGTTGTGGAAGATGCCTTTATGGCTTCGTAAGCCAATTGATAATCAACATTAGGAATGTTTTTATGAAAGGCGTCAACAATAACCGGGATGGCATGATTGCCAATCATACAATAGGTTTCTTTACCCCACAATTGCCAGACAGGCAAGTATCCGTAATCGCTGTATTGCCTGATCATTGAATTGATGAAGCCGGCAGAGCGTTTTTCCTGAGTGAGGGTAAACAAGGGGTGGGCAGCCCTGTAAGTATCCCAAAGTGAAAAAGTACTGTAATGTTTTTTATCCGGAGCATTCCTTATTACCCCATTGATGTCGATGTAATCACCGTTCACATCAGCAATATTGTTTGGATGGATAAAAGTGTGGTACAATGAAGTATAAAAAACCACCTTCTGTTCTTCACTTCCTTCAATATCAATTACATCCAGTTCGTTGTTCCACAGGTTCTCAGCATCATGTTTTACTTTTTCAAAATTAAAATCCTGAATTTCGGCTTTTAGATTGTTCTTAGCACCCTCATAGCTTACCGATGAAAGGCCAACCCTACAGATTAACGGTTTACCATTATTCTCATCAAAAACCAAAATCGTTTTCAGATTCTGATGGTTGGCAATTTTCTCATCGGTATATACGCGGGAACCAGCCCTGATCAATGATTTACTGAAGGGTTTCGAAAACTCTGCCCTAAAATAAACCTTGCGAAGATTGGCCCAACCAGTTATAGAACGATAGCCTTCAATGGTATATTCATCGATAATCCTGATTTGTGCATCAACTATCCGGCAAGACCAATAAGGCCTTTTTTTATCTAAGGAATGATCCAGGTCAATCATCAAAGAAAATGGTGTTCCAGACTCGCTGGTGTATTGATGCATGCCACAATGTTCCGTAGCGGATAACTCTACCTTTATTTTGGGATCATTAAGAAAAACACTGTAATAGCCCGGGGATGCCATTTCATTTATATGATCAAATAATGAACTGTAGCCTTTCTGACCGCCTTTATCATTTGGATACCATTTGGGCTCCCCCCTGAAAGGCATAAATAAAAAATCGAACAAGTCAGCTACTCCGGTGCCACTCAGGTGGGTATGACTGAATCCAACAATCCGCTTATCAGCATAATCGTATCCGCTGCAGGGATCTTCAGGTGAATCGTCAGTATCGGGGCTCAGTTGAACAAATCCAAAAGGGACAACAGCCCCTGGAAAATTGCTGCCCGACAGGCTTAAACTATCAATTGAACCTGTTCCAATAAACGGGTTGACATATGCAGTATTCTTATGTGATGCAGTACTGTTTTGAGTCCAGGCAAAAATCTGAGTGAGGAATATGAATCCAAATGAGAGAAACAGTTTTTTATTCATTATCCAATCGAAGTTAAAGATTATGATTTGCAAATATAATGCGTCTATAGACTTTCTTATCAAAAAAGGGCAACCAAAATAATTAGGAAAAAAGGCACAATTTTCACTCTGGCAACGAAAACTTAAAATCCCTAAGGAGAGATTCAATTATTGAGACCCATTGCTGGTTATTCAAAATATTTATGAATCAACGATACCAATTCATCCTTATTGATAGGTTTGGCGATATAATCGTTGCAACCGGCAGTCAAGGCCTTTTCCCTGTCATCTGAAAGTCCGAAAGCCGTCTGGGCTATGATAATAACATTCCTGTTGAACTGCCTTATCTGGCTGGTAGCTTCATATCCATTCAAATCGGGCATCTGAATATCCATAAATATCAAATCAAAGTCAGGGTGCAGTTGGCAGATATCAACTGCATCTTTGCCAGATCTTACTTTTACAATTTCACGACTGAACTTCCGCACATTTAAGGACAAGAGCCGTTCAGATACTTCATCATCTTCAGCAATTAAAATTTTTAGTCCATCTATTTCTGCGCTTATTTCATTGGATTTTTCACCAGGCTTTGATGAACGGAGTGCATTGCTTTCGTCCTTTACAGCATTGTAAGGTATAGTGAAATAAAAGGCAGAACCAACGGCTTCTTCGCTCTCTACCCATAGCTGACCACCAAGCATTTCGACATAAGCTTTTGAGATGGACAAACCCAACCCGACCCCCTGACGTGCCTGAGAATCAACAATATCAGCCTGAACAAAGCGATCAAAAATAGCAGTCTGCCTATCCTTTGGAATACCAATTCCGGTATCCTTCACAAAGAATTCCAGCATGTTTCCTTTTTTGAGATACCCAAACCTTATTGATCCGCTATCGCTGTATTTTATTGCATTTTTAACCAGATTCGATAAAATGGCGTAAACTTTCTCAATATCCGTGTAAACAATGGATTCAACTAAAGACAAGGACGTAGTGGCTGAAAATTCTATCCCCCTTACTTCAACTTCAGGTTTAAAGAAAGTGTACAAGTAATTGATTAGTTCGTTAATGTTTGATTTTGAAATACTTAGTTTCATCAAACCGGCCTCAATCTTTGAAATATCAACAATATCGTTGATGATATTAAGCATGCGCACTCCACTTTTACTGATGATACTGATGTATTCCTTTTGTTGTTCTTCCGACAAATCAGGTTCTTTTAACAGATCTGCAAAACCAAGAATACCATTCATGGGTGTGCGTATTTCATGACTCATATTGGCAAGAAAGGCTGATTTAAGACGGTCGCTTTCTTCAGCTTTTACTTTGGCTCGTAGCAGTTCTATTTCTGCCAGTTTCCTGTTGGTTATATTATCTCCAAAACATGAAGCACCAACAACATCTCCTTTTTTGATAATAGGATTAAAAGATACCTGAATATAATTTTTCCCTTTTGCGGTATCAACCGACTCTTCGACGATAAATTGCTCATTATTCAAAACCCTGTCGTACAATGTTTTCCACAAGGGGCGCAAGGCATAAGGCAATGAATCCAAAAGATTGATTCCCGGGCTTAACCATACACCAAAAGTATCTTTAAACTCCCATTGAAAAATATGATTAATGTACAATATCTCATAATTTTTGTTGAAAGCCCATATGCTATGTTGCGTACCTTCTATTATTGCGACAATATTTGCATTGTTGGTTTCGGCAATCTCCTTGGCCAAAAGAAGCTCATTGGTTCTATCCTCTACCAATTTTTCAAGGTTATCATTTATGCCTTTAACAAGCAGTCGTTCATCATCAAGTTTAAGATTTAGAAAAAAGTTACGTCGTGAATAATATTCGATGTTATATGCGGCAAACATCCCGATTACGTTGGCACTAATGTAAAAGAAATTATTGTTGATAATGATTAATGCAGGCACGTGCGCATAAATGATGGCACCGATATTATAAATGATCAGAATGGACCAACCAGCAATGGTTGCAGTAAAAAAACGGAGTTTGATAAAGAAATATCCTGCTGAAAAAATGAGCATCAAACCGGCATAATAGGCATAATTTTCAGGCACAAGCATCGTCATAATACTGATGCCGGTACCACCAAGTATAAATGAGAATAATAGCAATTCCTGCCAATTCTTTTTAAAATGCTTCGTATAGGATAAAAGAAGAACTAATAAAAGTACCGGTATTACTATTGCATACCGGATGATATAGAAAATCTTTGTAAATTCTGGTAGCAAGAGCGCATCAAGGTAGCCAAAAATACCAAACATGAAGGCAAGCAACACAAAAGCAACCCTGAATTGAAGCAGTGAGTCGGCAAAATATTTTTCCCGAAAAAGTACCTCTTCCTTTTCCGGGAAATCGAGCGTAACTCTGTTATAAATCATTTTCCAGGTATTCATCGCTTTTATCTTCAAAAAACTGTTGCCTTAAGACCTTAAGTACTGGGACTAAGACCAGGAAATGTGGGTTTTGCAAACATGATAACCAAAGGCATTTTAACCATTAAAATTTTCGTTAAAAGTAAGATGTTTTTAATAAATATTCAATTGTTTGTAAATAGTTTTTAAGGGAAGCCTCCCCCAACTAACCAATCAAGTTATCTAAAACTCGAAATATGGATCGATCAATTGCGGAATGCTTCCCTGACAACTTACAACCTCATTGCATCCTCAGCCATCTGAATATACTTTTCACCATCAACGTTATAAAGTTTTACCTCTGTTTGTGAAGTGGCATCCGATTGCTGCGGGTTTATGACAATGAAATGTCTGGTCGTTCTTTTGGGATTATGGTCAATCCAGGTACCTGAATTGGCATAAATACATTTTTTGCCCTGATGATTGGTGTAAGCAATGATTTGAGGAACATGGCTGTGCCCGAAAACTACCAGCCTCGTATCGGAAGCCGGATTTGCGAAATACTGGGTATAGGCCAGGCTGTCCGTTTCAACAGCACTCGCGGCATTGGCAATGGCATGGGCCGTGGGAATATGCACTGCAACGTGGTTACGTGTTTGCCGTGCTTCCCAGGTGTCAACAATATTATCGTAAAGGTTCACTTCTATGGTTCCACCAGAAGTAGTTTGAAAAGGAAGCACATCATTAACGGCATAATTTTCAGTAAACCCATCCACGTTGGTGACAATCATTTTTTCGTCGAAAGCATTGTGGATTTTGAACATTTCAAGTGTTTCTTCCCAGGACTTCCAATACTCGTACATCAGGCTCTGATGAAGATTGCCGGAGGCATTTGGGGTTACCAGTGGGGGCGTCTCCCCTGAGGTAGGAAAACCCTGATCTACATACAAAGCACCAATCCGGGTAAAGAAGTAACCCGGAGGCATGATGGTTCCGGGGGCAATATCCTGATTTGAAAACGGATCGGGCGCACAATAGAAGTTGTAGCGGTGGCCATGTTCAACGGCCAGCAATGGAAAACCGGCAGGAGAATAAGTTCCAAGGCCCAGCTCTGCATCCCTGACTTGATTGATGCCCGGCAAAATCATTTCAACGTTTTCGGGTGCAATGGTCAGGTCATGATTTCCGGGAACATAGGTAACCGAAATTTCACCTTCCTGAATAATCCTGTTAAAGGCATCAATCACTCCCTTGTTGGAAGTGGCAATGCGCTGTACAAAATCCTGTTGATCCTTACCATGATAGGTATCAACATAAGCCGGCACAAACCATTCATCCAGCAAATCTCCGGCAATTACAAGCTCCTTCACATTTGCTGAGGCACTTACTTTGTTGAGAAAATTTTCAAGGAGCTTCAGGTTATCTTTACATTCCGCGTAAGCAAGGTCGGCGCCTAAGTGAATGTCGCTGATGACAACAATCATGCTTCTTTCATTGCTGCCATTTGAAAAAGGATCCATAACTTTCTCATCGTCCTTACCACATGAAGCAAAAAGGACGAGCATTGTTCCCATAAATCCAATTAAAAAAAAGATCGTTTTTTTCATGCCAACTCATTTAGTTTTTTAAAATAATTGCATTTTATTACACTAGCGAATAATTACTTACCATTAAGAATCATCCACTCTTAAACTGAACTTTACGTAACCCGCAACAGGCTTACAATTATTGATGTTTTTTATCACAAAAAGTCATGGGTAAAGTAAAAGAATCTTGAAAAATAATTATCATCCGCGCTTGAGAGTATTTTATAAGGAGCTAAAAAGTATCGCACGTAAATGTAGGATACTGGGAATTCAATATTTTAGGATTTATTTTCGGATAGCTCTCATATTAATATTGCTAATTGACTTCAGCTATAGTGCGGAAGGCGCCCTTTTTTGACCGGGTTTTCATGATAAATAAATTTAGATACGATGATTTCCAGGATAGAAGGAAAGAAGAAAAGTAGTAAGTTTGTGTTGTTGTAAACGAGTTGGCTTAATGCCAAACCAATTACCACCATCCAAAACTTAACTTTCAAAAGAAAAAAATGAACCAAAAGAAATTAGCAGAATTAACAGACGAGGAATTGTTACAAGAAGCAAAAAAAATCAAATCAACAAACCTTTATGATGCTGCAATCTTCGGTATTTTGATTGGAATTGCAATCTATGCCACAGTTAAAAATGGTTTGGGATTGTTGACTTTCCTCCCTTTAGCCTATTCTCCTATAGCAGTTAAGAATCAAACTAAGCACAAAGAGTTGGAAAAAATTCTAAAGGAAAGAAATTTGAAATAAGAAATGGCGGAAAGGGATTTAAATGAGTTTTAAACTTTACCGACTTTCTCCCGAAAATGCAGCTTATATGGGTTTTAGTATTTAGGTTTTTTTAATGAGCCTTAATATTGCCTTTGCATAAAGGTTTCACCATTGATTCGGAAGGAGCCGCTTTTTGACTAGGTTTTCATGATAATAAGATGATTTCTATGATGAAAGAAAAGAAGAAAAGTAGTAAGTTTGTGTTGTTATAAACGAGTTGTGTACCATATTAAGTGTAACATCAACGAAACTACCAATTGGCAAATAAATTCTCATCTAATAAATAATAAATTATGAGCACAATCAGGAAAGGAAATAAGTGGATAATGACACTTATTGCGTTATTTGGAACTTTAGTATCATTGAATGCTCAGGTTCAAGATTCACTGACCATTAACACAGGGAATGTTGCAAGTGCAATCGGCTTCGAAACTCAGGCTTTAGGAGATTATTCTTTTGCTTCCGGCTATCAATCAGTAGCTTCAGGAAATTATTCGTTTGCAATTGGCAAACAGGCAATAGCTGAAATGGGCAATTCTATTGCCATAGGATATCAGGCCAATGCTTTAGGGAACTTATGTGCAGCTATAGGTCAACAATGTTATTCTAACACCTATGCATATTCTTTTGGAATTCAGGCTAAAGCATACATTGACAAAGCTTTTGCAATTGGGAGCAGTGTTGAAAATCACGGTTTAAATAGTATCCTTATTGGAGGTTCAAAAAATTCTGAGTTTCCGGTAATAAATTATTTCCCTAATGCAATTGCCTTAGGTATAAATGTAAGTGAGCCAACTTTTTTTATTCAAGGGCCAAGTCTCCCCAACACAGGTAAAGGGAAAGTTGGTATAGGAACGACCAATCCTGTTGCCCGTTTTCAGGTAGCAGATGGCGATATTTTTATTCAAGATATTGATAAGGGAATAATAATGAAATCACCAGACGGAAATTGCTGGCGGGGCACAGTCAACAACTTAGGACAACTCGAATTTGTAAAATTAGATGACTGTGAAAATCTGACCACGCAAACTAATGAAAGCGTTGAGATGAACTCAATTAAGATATATCCAAATCCATCAAGTGAATATTTGGAAATTAACTGCCCCAAATCTGATTGCCGGAAATATAAAACAATTTCTATATACAGCACAAATGGAAGTCTGGTTTTCAGTCAACCCTTTAATTCCGAGACAACCAGAATATCTACTAAGAGTTTAATATCAGGCTCGTATGTTTTGAAACTACATGGTGGACAGGACAGCTTTACAGAAATTATAGTTATTACTCATTAAACCAAGGAAATACGGTACACAATAAGTAGGAATATGAGCGGTCTGCAAGACCCAGCGATTATTCCT
>SWCB01004174.1_pt1 | contig 77648 bp, 55 predicted proteins | sample 4692901 | NCBI WGS metagenome assembly SWCB01 (sample SAMN10267276, study PRJNA491770) | bioreactor metagenome | isolation source: DHS bioreactor inoculated with subseafloor sediment | place: Japan: off Shimokita Peninsula | collected 2006-08 | reverse complement strand
GGTGTAGATGACGCGCTGTTTGAGGTAGTCAGGCGTCTTGTCCGTGTGGCACTGGCGGCAGGCCTTCATGTCCGGGTCTTTGAGGGGAGAGGTCCAGTGATGGTTGGACATCTTCTTCTTGCCGTCGAGGCGGGTGTAGCTCATGTGGCAGTCGGCACAGCTGACCCCGGCCGCGCCATGCACGCCGTTGTGCCAGGTCTCGTATTCGGGATGCTGGGCCTTGAGCATGGGCGTCTTGGATACCGGGTGCACCCAATCCACGAAGTTGCCTTCGAATCCGGGAGTCGTGGTATCGCCGTGGGTCTTGTAGTAGGTGTAGATCTGCTCGGGATCCTTGCCCTGGCCCCAGGGGAAGACGGGCTTCTTGGCCGCGCCGAAACCCTTGTCCTGGAAATAGTATTCCACGTGGCACTGGCCGCACATGAGTGCGCGCTGTTCGTTGCGAGGCAAGGTCTTGAAATCCTTGCCCTCGGCTTTCAAGTGATCCTGCAGCGGCACGGAATAGAGGCGCAGTTCCATGTTGGCCGGATCATGGCAGGCGGCGCAGCCGATGGTGTTCTCGTCCATATCGACTTCTTCGCGGAATTCGTTGAAGTTTTTGGCCCAGAAATCGTCGCCGTATTTGCCGACCCATTCGTTCATCTTGGCGCCCTTGCAGTTCCAGCAGGTGGCGGGCAAATCCGCTTTTTCAGCATAGCGGTTCAGGCGGTCGATGTTCAAGATGTCCTTCATGGCGTAAGTGTGGCCGCGCGCCGCCTTGTATTCGTAGCTGAAGGGGTAGCCGAGCCAGAGATTCTTGAGATACGGCTGGGCGTGCTTGTAGCCTTTCGGCAGGGGATTGACGTTGTCGTGCTTGTCGTAGGCTACGGACCCACCGTACTCGGTCATGATCTCGGATTCGTTGTTTCGGAGGAATGTTTCGTAGTGCAGGGGGAATTCAGCCTTAAAGGCGGAGTTTTTTATTTCGTCAGATTTTAGTTTGGTTTTGAACACCGGGGTTTTTGGTTCAGAGAAGTCGGAACAGGCTGTCAGTGCCAAAGCCAGGCCAGCGGCCAGAACGAGGAACGTGGTTTTGGTTTTACGCATCGGCTGCGCTCCTTTTTGCTACGGGGATTTTTGGAGTGTGGGGCACGTGACGGTGGCAGTCCGTACAGAACTTCTTGCTCTGCATGACAACGGTGGATGTGGTCGCACCGTGGCAGCGCTGGCAATTTTCCTGCGTTACTTCCTTCGTTTCCTCGCCTGGGTGAATCAGGTCGGGGATCGATTTGGTCACGGTTGCGAGGATGTCCCGGGTGCCTTCTTTGGTTTTGAAGGGAATCTTGGCAGTGAGATTGTGGGGCGCATGGCATTCGTTGCACGCCAGTTCGGCATGGACCGAACGCTTGTGCGTTAACGCTGCCTCGGACATAGAGTGGCAGCTCCCGCAAAACATGGCCTGGTCGGTCGTGTTCATGGCTACCGCCGCGCCAATTGTCAGCAGAACGCCAACGAGGGCTGGGGGGAGTACACGGCTCCATCTCATTTTTGTGGGTGGTTTTTGTTCAAGAATCATCAATCCCTCCTGTTAAAAAAAACAGGTTCATCCGGCTGGAGCGTACTTTTGACAAAATGAAAGGACATGGGGTTCATCAAGTTTTCACGCCAATGAAAACAAAAAGGATGAGCCGCCATGTCCACGAGCTTCTTGTACCATGCGTTCGGGCTGCCTGGCTATGACTACGTCCGGCAGGAATTCGTAGGAGGAAACATCCTCCTGCATGTGCGTCCCAAGGGCAAGCTGTTCCGCTGCCCATGCTGTCGAAGCCGTAATGTTCTCCACCGGGGAGTATCGGAACGATGGTTACGGACGGTCCCAGTTGGCTTCAAGCCTGTCTGGCTGGTCGTTGAGGTGCCAAGGATTGGGTGTGCATCATGCGGAATTGTCCGCCGGATCGAGCTGCGAATTGCCGAACCACGGCGACGGCACACCAAGGCGTTCGAGCGTTTTGTCTTGGCGCTGACCAAGGCGATGACAATGCTGGACGTTGCTAGGTTGCTGGGAATCGGCTGGGATGTGGTCAAGGATATCCTCAAACGGCACCTGCACAGGCGTTTCGGCAAGCCAAGCCTGGCTGGCCTTGAGTACATCGCCATTGACGAGATCAGTGTCCGCAAAGGTCACAAGTATTTGACCCTGGTGATGGACCTGCGCAGCGGAAAGGTTGTCTTCGTGGGTGACGGCCGAGGAGCTGACTCCCTGAAACCGTTCTGGGAACGCCTGAAGCGCTCTCGGGCCAGGATACAGGCGGTGGCGACGGATATGAGTGCAGCCTACATCGGGTCCGTGCTTGAGCATCTGCCGGGCGTTGCCGTGGTGCTCGACCATTTCCATGTGGTGAAGTTGATGAACGACAGGCTCACGGAGGTGCGGCGCAAGCTCCACCGCGAGTTGCAGGACACGATGGGCAAGAACGTGCTCAAAGGCAGCCGCTGGATTCTGCTGAAGAACCCGGAAAGCCTCAATCCACAGCGGCAGGAGCACGAGCGCTTGCAAGAGGCGTTGGAGGCCAATGAACCGTTGGCCAAAGCCTACTACCTCAAAGAGGAGCTGCGCCAGATCTGGAAGCAACCGAACAAGGCCGCTGCGGCCGAGTATCTCGAACAGTGGATAAGCAGCGCCTTGGCTTCAGATGTTGGCCCGTTGGTGAAGATGGGCAAGACCATGGCCATGTACCGAACTGGCATCCTGGCTTGGTATGACCATCCCATCTCCTCCGGGCCCATGGAAGGAACCAACAACAAAATCAAAACGCTCAAAAGGCAGGCATACGGCTACCGGGACCAGGAGTTCTTCAAACTCAGGATTCTGGGGATTCACGAGGCCAAGTACGCTTTAACCGGATGAGCCAAAAAACATATGTTTTCTTTCACGCCTGTGGCAAAGGCGGAATTAACTACGAGTTGAGTGAGTATCCGGTTGGGTTGTGCGATTTTCCATAGTTTATATTTTGTTTTGTTTCAACATGTTATTATGGGACGTTTGGCTAAAACACCATCTAACTATTCGAAATGGAAAGACGCGGCCTTGACAAAGCCTGATAGCGAAACCAATGAAAGTTATCAATTGCTTTCTTTGGAGGCATAATGACCTCGACATCAAAATATCTTTCGGCAGAGGAGAGACGGGCCATGGCCGTCAAAGCGGTGCTTGAATTAGCTGCCATTCAGAATCCAGGCGAGATTACGACCACAGAAATCGCTGCGCACATGGGCTTGTCCCAGGGCGGCATTTTTCGACATTTTTCCAGCAAAGACGAAATCTGGCGCACGGTCATGGAGTGGGTTGCCACAGAATTGCATTCCCGTGTTGCACGTGCGGCGGAAAGCGCCAACAGTCCAATCTTCTCCCTTGAGGCTATGTTCAAGGCCCATGTCGCCTTCGCGATTGAGTATCCCGGAGTTCCGCGCATGTTGTTTGAGGAACTTCCGAAAACAGAATCAACTCCAGCCAAAATTGCCGTTGCCTCGTTGCTTGAACGATACGGAAAACTCCTGACATTGAAGTTGGAGCAAGGAAAGTCCTGCGGCGAGGTGGATTGTTCGATCTCAACTGAAGCAGCGGTCGCTCTTTTTGTCGGAACTGTTCAAGGGCTCATCATCAAGGCGGTGCTATTTGGTGATGTTGGCCATTTGCGCCAGGGGGCTCCAGAGGCGTTTGCCTTGTTTCGTCGCGCCATAAGGAAATCCATATGATGAGTCTCATGTCCCGCAATAAATTTCTGCTGCTGGTGGTGCTAGGCCTCTTGGCCGGGGCCTTCATTTATGTGGTGCTGCGTTCCGGCCCGCTGGCTCCCGTTGCGGTCGTCGTGTCCGAGGTCAGGGATATGCCGGTGGAGCCGTCGCTTTTCGGCATCGGCACGGTGGAAGCGCGGTACACGCAGAACATCGGACCGACAGGCTCCGGCCGGGTTCTTGCGATTTTGGTGGATGTCGGGGACAGGGTCGAGCCGGGGCAGATCATTGGTGAAATGGATCCAGTGGATCTCGATGACAGGCTGGGCGCCCAAGATGCCGCCCTGCTGCGTGCCGCCGCGACCGTGCGGGCTGCCGAAGCCCAGGTTTCGGAACTGCGGGCGAAAACAACCTACGCCGAATCCCAGGCCCGCCGCTTTGAAACCCTGGTGCAGAGCGGAGCGGTGAGCAGGGAGGCCTTTGAGGCCCGTCAGCAGGAGTTGGACGTCGCGAAGAGCGGGCTCAAGGCCGCCATTGCGACCGTGGCTTCGGCCAAACACGAATACGATCGCCTCACGTCCGAAGGGGCTGGCATATCCCGCCAGCGGGAGACCGTCAGGCTGGTTTCGCCTGTTGCCGGTCTGGTTACCAGGCGTCTGATCGAGCCCGGCACGACTGCCGTGGCCGGACAGACCGTGGTGGAGATCATTGATCCGGACCATATCTGGGTGAATGCCCGCTTCGACCAGCTCCGGGTTTCCGGCCTTGCGTCCGGTTTGCCGGCGCGTGTCGTGCTGCGTTCCCGTTCATCGGAATCGCTATTTGCGCATGTGTACCGTGTCGAGCCGGTTGCGGACGCCGTAACCGAAGAGCTGCTGGCGAAAGTGACCTTCGAATCCCTGCCCGATCCCCTGCCTGCCATCGGCGAACTGGCCGAGGTGACCGTGGAGCTGCCTGCCTTGCCGCCTGCTCCGACCATTCCCGGCAGCAGCGTGCTGCGCGACAAAAACACGCTTGGAGTCTGGGTGGTTGAAGGCGGGAACATCGAATTCGTACCCGTTGAACTCGGACAGGGAGACCTTGACGGGCTGGTCCAGGTCCGCAAGGGGCTGCGTGCGGGGCAGACCGTCGTCTCGCACAGCGCGTCCACGCTGACGGCCAGAAGCGGGATCACGATTGTGGACCGCCTTCCGGGAGTGCCCAAATGATCAGCCTGGCCGGGCGCGATATCTTGCATTCCTGGGGGAAATTCGTCTTCACCGGGGTGGGGCTTGGCCTGCTCATCGGGGTGACGCTCTCCATGGCCGGCATCTATCGCGGCATGGTCGAGGACGCCAAGGTGCTTCTGGACAACAGCGGCGCGGATCTGTGGGTCGTGCAGCAGGATACCCTGGGTCCGTACGCGGAATCCTCAACCATTCCCGACGACGTCTACCGCTCGATTCTCGGCATGGAGGGAGTGGAGCGGGTTTCGAATGTGACCTACCTGACCATGCAGGTCCGGCACGACGGCGGCGACGTGCGGGCCATGGTTGTCGGTGTGGTACCGGGAGGGCCGGGGGAGCCCGGACAGCCAATTTTTCTGGTGGCTGGACGTCACATTACCCGCAGTCATTATGAGGCCGTGGCAGATGTCAGGACCGGCTTCAGACTCGGGCAAGAGATTGTCATCCGCAGGAATGTCTACACGGTTGTCGGACTGACCCGGCGGACGGTTTCCTCGGGCGGCGACCCCATGGTTTTCATTCCGCTCAAGGACGCCCAGGAGGCGCAGTTTTTAAAAGATAACGACGCCATCGTCCGTTCCCGCCAGCGGGCAGCGCAGAATCCGGCATTCAACCGGCCGATTCCGGGTCTTCTGGACGCAGTCATCGCGTCCCAATCCACCAATTCCAACGTCAACGCCGTGCTGGTCAGCCTTGCTCCAGGCCATGTGCCGGGTGAAGTTGCGCAATCCATTCAGCGCTGGAGCAGGTACCAAGTCTATACGCGGGCGCAGATGGAGGAAATCCTGATCGAAAAGCTCGTGGCCACTTCGGCCCGTCAGATCGGCATGTTTCTGGTCATTCTGTCCGTGGTCAGCGCGGCCATCGTCGCCTTCATCATTTATACGCTGACCATGGGCAAGATCCGTGAGATCGCGGTCCTGAAACTTATCGGCACCCGCAACAGGACCATTGCCTCGATGATCCTGCAACAGGCGCTGGGGCTTGGGCTGATCGGCTTCGTGGTCGGCAAGATCTCGGCCACGCTGTGGGCCCCCATTTTTCCGAAATACGTTCTGCTCCTGCCCGAAGATGCGGTGCGCGGGCTGATCGCCGTCATGGTCATTTGTTCACTGGCCAGCGTCATGGCGATCAGGGCGGCTCTCAAGGTCGATCCGGCCGAAGCCATTGGAGGGTGATGATGCCTGGAATACTCATCGAGGATGTGCGCAAGCGCTATGGGCAAGGCGACGCTGCGGTGGACGCCCTGAAGGGTGTGGACATGGTTGTTGGGCCAGGAGAAGTGGTCGGACTCATAGGCCCGTCCGGTTCAGGAAAGAGCACTCTGCTCAAATGCCTTGGAGCGGTCATCGAGCCGAGCGCCGGGAAGATGACGCTGGGGGATGATGTCATTTTTGATCAGGACTGGAAGATTCCCGATTTGCGGGCGCTCAGGCGTGACAAGATCGGATTCATCTTTCAGGCGCCCTATCTTATTCCCTTTTTGGATGTTACGGACAACGTGGCTTTGCTGCCGATGCTGTCCGGCATTCCGAATTCCAAGGCCAGGGCCTTGGCCCAGGAATTTCTCGAAGCTCTGGACGTCGGGCACAGGGCGGGGGCCATGCCTTCCCAGCTTTCGGGAGGGGAGCAGCAGCGTGTGTCCATTGCCCGCGCCCTTGTCAATCGTCCACCTGTCATTCTGGCTGACGAGCCGACCGCACCTCTGGACAGCGAACGAGCCATGGCCGTGATCCGGATTCTGAACCAGATGGCCAAACAGTTTGAAACCGCGATCATTGTCGTGACCCACGATGAAAAAATCATTCCGACTTTCAAGCGATTGTACCAAATACGAGATGGGCGAACTGAGGAGCAGGCTGGCGAAGGAAGGGCAATAGCTTGAATTGATAGGGAGGGTGATATGAAAGATCACTGTGACGCTTTGGATTTGTCTGAAGATGATGTCATCAATGCCATGCGTTCCATGCAAGGATACGTCGATATAACACCTGGAGATTTTGGGAAATTTATTCAATCGCTTACGATTTGGCATTGAAGAGAGTCCGTACACTTTGGAAGGCGGAAGACGCCATGACGTCTCCTGTTCATTGCCTTCATCGTGAAATGAGCGCCTCTGAGGCTGCGTCATTTATGGCTTCGCATGGCATCAGCGGTGCTCCGGTTGTTGACGAAAACGGGACAATCTGCGGGGTTGTCTCGGAAAAGGATTTTCTCAAGAAGATGGGACTGCCAGGAACCGCCTCATTCATGGCTGTTGTGTCGCGATGCATGACCATTTACGGCTGTTTGGTTTCTGACCTTGGAGGTTTGAGTGTTCGGGAGTTGATGAATTGTCCGCCGATTGTCGCGGCCAAGGAAACGACATTGGCGGATATCTCAGAGCTTTTTTCGAAACATTCCATCAACCGAGTGCCAATCTGTGATACTGACGGACGCCCAATAGGGATTGTCACCAGAACCAATCTCGTCGGTTCTCTGTGTGAGGTGAGGTAAGCCATGATTTTTTTCGAAAAGGTCAAAGGGACGACACAAAGCCCACCTAGGGTCAGTATTTCTGAGGTTGCCTGGTCTTGGATCGGCGCCTTTGTAGGCATAGCCCTCGTCGGTTTGCTTCAATGCGTGTTTGTGGATGAGTTCGGACAGGGTTTGCTCATTGGCTCCTTTGGCGCAACTGCGGTCCTCGTTTACGGAGCGATTCGAAGCCCGTTGGCCCAGCCCAGAAATGTTCTTGGAGGGCACGTCATCTCTGCGCTGATTGGGGTGTTGTCATATCAGCTTGTCGGAGACATTGTCTGGCTGGCGTCGGGGTTGGCAGTATCTACAGCCATTGCCGCAATGCATATGACTAGAACGTTGCACCCCCCTGGCGGAGCGACGGCTCTGATTGCTGTTATCGGTGGGGACTCTGTGCACAATCTGGGGTATTTTTATGCATTTATACCTGTTGGGATCGGAGCGGTTATTCTTATTATAGTTGCTTTAGTTTTAAATAATTTTGCAAAGAACAGGCGTTATCCTGAATTTTGGTATTAATAAAAACGTGAGGGATTGATGAAAAAACTTTTCGCATCAAAGCTGATATCTTTTTTTTCGTTAATTCTTTTTATTATTAATATTTTTATTGTGTGGAGTATATATTCGATTCATTCTTCGTTGGAGCGCGATGCCAAGCTTATTAGCAACATAGGTTTTATTCGTGGGTCGACACAAAGAATTCTGAAATTTGAATTGCTTAAAAATATTGATAGTGCTGATTTCTCTATTAGCGAGGTGGATAAAATATTTGCTATTTACGTTGCTGATGGCAAGGCGGCTGAATTTAGGTTTGACCCAGAGATATATCAGCCTTTTAAGAGTCTTTATGGTGAATGGAATGCATTTAAGGATGTTTTGTATAAAAACAGGGCTGGACAGCAGCAATTTTTACAAGAACTGTCATTAATGAGTGAATCTATTTGGAGTGGTTCTAATTCTCTCATGTTGAGGAAAGTTATTGGATCAGATCGTAAAACTTCAAATATTAAAAAACTATACTATTATGTTTTCTTCCTTTTTGGCTCGTCATTCATTTTCTATTTGATATCGAAGATTTTTGTACAAAAAGTCGAGCATAGCTCCTGCCATGACAGTTTGACGTCTGTTTATAACAGGAGTCAATTTGACCTGGATATCAAAGAAGAAATAGACAGATATGAGAGAAACAAGATGGCGTTTTCATTGCTCATAATGGACATAGATCATTTTAAAAAAGTTAACGATTCTTTAGGGCATGCAGAAGGAGACAGGGTTCTTAAAAAAATGGCAGGGACGGTCAGGCAATGTATCAGAAAGACAGACTTTTTCTACCGGATCGGGGGGGAAGAATTTGCTGTTTTGTCACCCGAGACAGATCACGAAAGCGCGTTACTTTTGGCTGAAAAAATTCGGAGTGTAGTGGAAAAAGAATTTTCCAAAGACAAGTCCAAGATAACGATTAGCATAGGTGCTTCTGTGTATACAGATGGAATGAGTCATTATGATTATTATAATCAAGCTGACAAAGCTTTGTATGAAGCTAAAAGAACTGGAAGAAACAAGTCTGTAATTTTTGATACTAAAATTCAGTAAGGGAAAAAAATGAGAAAAATTGTAGAATCAGTGTATTGGGCTGGTGCAGTGGATTGGGACAGGCGTCTGTTCGACTCCTTGGTTCCGCTCCCCGATGGGACAACCTACAACGCCTATCTCGTGGAAGGCAGCGAGAAAACTGCTCTCATCGACGCAGTGGACCCGGATATGGTCGATACGTTACTTGGGCATCTGGATGGCGTAGAAAAGCTTGATTACGTAATATCCCAGCATGCGGAGCAGGATCATTCCGGGACCATTGCCCTGGTGCTGGACCTGTACCCTGAGGCCAAGGTCGTCACCAACGCCAAGGCCAAGTCCATGCTCATGGATCTTTTGCTCATCCCTGAAGACAAATTCATCGTGGTCGGGGATGGCGAAACCCTTTCCCTTGGCAACAAGACGCTCACATTCATTCTCACGCCTTGGGTGCACTGGCCGGAAACCATGTCCACCTACCTGGCCGAGGACAAGATTCTGTTCAGTTGCGACTTTTTTGGTTCGCACATCGCAACAAGCGACCTTTTCGTGCGCGACCAGGGCCGAGTTTATGAAGCCGCCAAACGCTATTTTGGGGAGATCATGATGCCTTTTCGGAGCATCATCGCCAAGAACCTGGAAAAACTCGGCCCCTATGACATACGCATGATTGCCCCCAGCCACGGCCAGATTTACGACAGCCCCGGCTGGATCATTGACGCCTACAGGGACTGGGTTTCAGGCGTGGCGCACAACCTGGTGGCCTTTCCCTTCGTGTCCATGCACGGCAGCACTAGGCTCATGGTCGACCACTTGGCGGCAGCTTTGTCCGAACGCGATGTGAGGGTGGAACTCTTTAACCTTGCCGTGACCGACATCGGCAAGCTGGCTATGTCCCTCGTGGATGCGGGCACCATCGTGCTCGGCACCCCCACAGTGCTTGCCGGTCCGCATCCCATGGCCGCCTACGCGGCATTTTTGGCCAACGCCCTGCGGCCCAAGGCCAAATACCTGTCCATAGTCGGTTCATACGGCTGGGGCGGCAAGACAGTGGAAACTCTGGCCGGCTTGATTCCCAATCTGAAGGTCGAGGTGCTGGATCCTGTGCTTTGCAAGGGTTTGCCCAGCGACGACACCTACGGCGCATTGGATCGTCTGGCGGATGCCATTGCCGCCAAGCATAAGGAAAGCGGCTTTCAGGGGTAGTTTTTTTCTAGTATCGATTTGAGGTGCGTGCATTGTCACGCGATCGGCAACAGTAATTACAAAGGAGGTCACTATGTTTTGCTTCCAGTGTCAGGAAACAGCGAAGAATACGGGCTGCACGGTCAAAGGCATGTGCGGCAAGCCGGAAGAAACCGCCAATCTACAGGATTTGCTCATTTTTGTGCTGCGTGGCATCGCCGTTTATGGCGAAAAATTAAAGGAGTTGGGACAGCCCGACCGCTCTAATGACGACTTCGTGCTTCAGGGATTATTTGCGACCATCACCAATGCTAACTGGGATGATGCCCGTTTTGTGGCCATGATCCAGGATGGCCTGGCTCGCCGTGACAAACTGAAAAATTCCTTCCTGGCCGCCTACAAGGCCAAGCACGGCAAGGATTTCACCGACCCGCTGCCTGAAGCAGCGACCTGGACCGGGAGCTCTTCCGCTTTTGCCGAAAAGGCCAAGAGCGTAGGCATCCTGTCCGCCGCCAACGAGGATGTGCGTTCCCTGCGCGAGTTGCTGATAATCGGCCTCAAAGGCGTGGCCGCCTATGCCGAGCACGCTGCGGTGCTGGGCTTCCGCAAGGCCGAAATCGACGACTTCATGCTTGAGGCCCTGGCTTCAACGACCAAGGATTTGTCCGTGGATGAGATGGTCGCGCTGGTCATGAAGGCCGGCGGCATGGCCGTAACCACCATGGCCCTGCTGGACGAGGCCAACACCACTACCTACGGCAACCCGGAAATCACCCAAGTCAACATCGGCGTGGGCAAGAACCCCGGCATCCTCATCAGTGGCCATGACCTGAAGGATATGTCCGAGCTGCTGAAGCAGACCGAGGGCACAGGCGTGGACGTTTACACCCACGGCGAAATGCTTCCCGCCAACTATTATCCGGCGTTCAAGAAGTACCCGCATTTCGTGGGGAACTACGGCGGCTCCTGGTGGCAGCAGAATCCCGAATTCGAGTCCTTCAACGGCCCCATCCTGCTGACCACAAACTGTCTGATGCCGCTCAAAAAAGAGAACACCTATCTGGACCGTCTCTACACCACTGGTGTAGTTGGGTATGAGGGCGCCAAGCACATCGCGGACCGTCCTGCGGGGGGAGCCAAGGATTTCTCGGCGCTGATCGCACAGGCCAAGAATTGTCCTCCGCCCATTGAGATCGAGACCGGCAGCATCGTCGGCGGGTTCGCTCATCATCAGGTACTGGCCTTGGCCGACAAGGTGGTTGAGGCTGTCAAGTCCGGCGCGATCAAGCGCTTTGTGGTCATGGCCGGGTGCGACGGTCGGCAGAAGTCTCGTTCCTATTACACTGAAGTGGCCGAAAATCTGCCCAAGGACACCGTGATCTTGACGGCCGGTTGCGCCAAGTATCGCTATAATAAACTGAATCTCGGTGACATCGGTGGCATCCCACGGGTGCTGGACGCAGGTCAGTGCAACGATTCCTATTCCCTGGCCGTAATTGCTCTGAAACTCAAAGAAGTCTTCGGCCTCGATGACATCAACGATTTGCCCGTATCTTACGATATCGCCTGGTACGAGCAGAAGGCCGTTGCCGTGCTTCTGGCGCTCCTATTCTTAGGTGTGAAGGGAATTCGCCTCGGGCCCACGCTTCCGGCGTTTTTGTCCCCGAACGTTGCCAAGGTACTGGTTGAAAATTTCAACATCAAACCAATCGGAACAGTGCAGGATGACATCGCAGCCATGATGGCGGGTAAATAGATAAAGGGGGGCTTCGGCTCCCCTTTTATTATCAAAGGCTGATCTCTGCTTTAAAGATTCGTTGGGGCTTCCAATTAAAAAGTAACTTACTGAATTTTTTACGGGTTTCTGGGTGAGAGAGGTCTCTTCGTTTGTCGCAACTAAAAGTTGATGATTCTGTCAGCCAACTTCACCTGCTCGTACAGAAATTTCATGTTTGAAAGTTTGACATGCTCGCTCGCATCCACACCGCGGACGCCCATGCATTTCCCTCAAGCTGCGATGACACCTTCGCTCAAAGAGAAAAGTTTGGCCTGTTCGCCAATTGGGAAAGTCGATGAGTCTCCAGAGTAGAGGTTCACGGCTGGACTATTCAAATTCAATTTTTTGCTTGATTCTGCGGGGTCAAGAATGTAGGTCATAAATTATGTAGTATTTTTGTTCTTAAATAGCTAAATTTGATTGATTTTGAAGAATTAGCTGCGATGCCTCCGCTAGTCCCCCCTTCGACACCAGGGAATTCGGGCCTTACAGTCAACAAGCTGTAAGGCCCTTTTTCTTTTTGTTTCAAAGGGTTGTGTCAGTAGCTTGGGGTCGCAAAACCTGCCAAAAAGGCCTTTCGAACTGGGTCAAAAAGGTGGGTCAAAAATGCGCGAGGAAAGCACTGTATGGAGCACCCAACCCACGCCGTCAAAAATGACCTGGGTCAAGTCAAATCCCTTCCAAATTCCACGTCCCATCGTCCATCTGGCACACGTAAGCGTGGTCGGCCAGGTTCACATCTTTACCTCAAGTCCAATGTCTATTACTTCCGTTATGCGTTTGTTGAACCATACGCTGGTCGAATTGGTCGTAGCGAGATCCGTTTGAGCTTGCGGACTGGCTATGCGCGAAAGGCAAAATGTTTGTCCGGAAGGATTTTTAATGAATTGCGGTCCCTACTCGAAGAAAAGCCAATGCTCGATTATTTAGAAATTCGGCGCAGACTGAATAGCTGTCTGGTAAAGATGCTTGCGGAAGACGACATGGACATTAGTGAGCGTCAGGTTAAGGCCTATTCCGGAAAGCAGATCTCAGCAGCTGACTACTCTGCAGAAGTATCGCGTATTCTGCAGTTAAGTGACAACAAACCCGAAGAGCTCGCAGATTTAGCTCCAGGAATTGTTGAAGATTTAGTCAGGGATGGTGTTTTTTCTAAAGAAGAAATTACAAGAGAGAATTTGTTGTATATTGCTAAAATATACAACAGAATGCAGATAATGTATCACAAGGTAATTTCAAGAAGAGAGTCTGGCGACTATATGTATGAAGTTCCGTTATTTGCAAGCTTAGCAAATGAAAATAAAGGAAATGTTAATGAGTTGAAAGTCCAAAAAAAAGAAGTACAAGAACTGTCTAAAATTAAGTGCTCTGAACTTATTGATTTATATATTAAAACGAAAATTGGTGATGGAGAGTGGAAAAAGGAAATTATCCCCGATATTAAATCACGGCTGTCCTATCTTGTTGATATTTTGAATGATATGTTCATTCAGGATGTCACCCGTGATGATATGCGGCGTTTGCGAGAGACGCTGAAAATGCTTCCTCCAAATAGGTCACGCAAGAAAGAATATCGAGACAAGACAATCGCGCAGCTTATAAAACAGAAACATCCTCAAGTGCTCAGTGTTAAGACGATTAATATTGTTGTTGAGGCCATTTCAAGCCTTTTTGAGTGGTGTATACGAGAAAAAATTCTAGATTTTAATCCTGCAAAAAAGCTTCAGGTCAAAGATGATAGATTAGATATTAATTTGAGAGAGTCATTTTCTGAAGAAGATTTGGTCAAAATATTTAGTCATCCCATTTTTTCGCAAAAGAAATTTAAAAATCCTGCTTTTTATTGGGTTCCAATTATTGCTTTATACACTGGAATGCGGTTAGAAGAAATTTGTCAGTTGTACTGTGCCGATATTTACGAAATAGACGGTATTTATGTCTTTGATGTTAATGATAAACCGAATAGTAAAGGTGAGCGCGATAAAAGAGTTAAAACAAAAAATGCACAACGGATAATTCCAATGCACAAAATGCTAGTAGATCTTGGGTTTATTAATTACAAAAAAAGTATTGAAAAAGGAAACGAGCGGTTGTTTCCTTTGCTGAAGAAAAATGGTAGTGTGACAAAGTATGGAAAGCAGCCAGGAAAAGTATTTTCGAAAATTGTCTCTGATTGCGGTGTCACTGGTAAAAAAAGCTTCCATTCATTTCGCCATACTTTTAGTGATTTTTTCAAGCAAAAGATGATGCACAACGATATGTTTAGGGAGTTGTATGGGCACGGCATTGAACAACTTGCCGGGCGGCAATATGGTTCTAGGTTTACTGTTTCACAGTGTTATGATCAAATGATTTCTCATTTAAATTTTAATACGCTATTAAAATGAAAATTAATATTTATACAGAATCTTTCAGTTATGCTCTTGAAGAGGCTTTGCTTGATAAATATTTGTGTAAAACCGAAGATTTTTCTTTTATTCTAGGCTCAAATATTGCGAAGGAATTGGCGCCTGCTTTTGGTAACCCTGGTAAGTATTCATATATTTTTCTGTTACCAGATAATAAATCACTTTTTTTTGATATATCAGATTGCACTATTGATTGGTCTTATGGGCCGATTAACAACAAGGAGCGTAAGTCAGGGACTGGTTTTGTAACTTTATATTCTGCTATTAAGCAGACTCCAATTTCTGAATCACATCAAAAATTATTATCAAATTATAAGTTTTCTATAACATCTAGTGATAGTTCAAGTAGTAAAGATATAGAAATTAAAGGTGTTTATCAATATGATATGGGTGGTTGTGATAAATACATCCCTAAATTATTTTTTTTAAAAAATAAAATATTTAAATCGTCTGAATTTTATTATTATCACTCATTTTCTGGAGATGTTATCGGTATTGTTCAAACTTATAGATTTAACGATGAATATTTTGAACTACCTTTTTTTCTTGCTAAGTGCGATCATGATATGTCTGGTTTTCAATTGCAATTTATCTCTGGTAAAATGTTTAGTTGCTATAATGTTCATGATTTAATATTAAAAAATAGAGAATCTATAGTAATTTTGTGTGATGACTTTTCACTTTCTGAAAAATTTAATATTATTATTCAAGATTCAATAGATCATAACTTTAAAAACAAATTTGTGGCTATTAGTTTTCAATATGTTTTTAAAAAAGAGATTGATGAATTATGTAAAGATTTTTTCAATAGAGAAATAATTTATATCCCGTCAGGAAATATGCAAAGTTTTGTTGAATTTGAAAAATTTTACAAAAAATTTCATGATAAAGCGGATATTCGTATTTATAAATCTTCTATTTTTATAGATGACGGTACGACACTTGAATTTGATTACAAGGAGAATGATTTTTTTAGCTCCTATGCTAGAACTAATGTAAAGCAAATTGACGATGTCGATCCTACATTTATCAAAGGGATTTATGCTGATTCTGTTTCTTTCAATGAATTTAATATATGGGCTGTGACTTTGGGAATTTTTAGGGAAGAATTTTCTGGTGCAGATGTTGATTTGATGGATTCTATAATGTTTATGAAGAAATTTAATATTTCGAATCTTTCAGCTGAAAAAGAGTATTACTGGGACAATTTTTTTGAATCTCAGAGTACTACGTTGGTTTATGGAGGCACTGGTTCTGGAAAAACATTTTTTTTATTGACTGTAGCATTTTTTTTGTCTTTTGGAAAAGGTTCTTTTAATATTCACGCGAGAAATAAGCATAGAGTTTTGTATATTGAGGGTGAAGCTCCAGGGGATTATCTCGCATCTATGATGCTTTCTTTAGCACGAGAAAATAGTCCTAATACTATTCAATTTTCAAATTATTTTTTTCTACAATCTTATAAAGAGTCTGTTGATGTAAGTGTATGGGATTTGCGTGATTCAAAATTTAGAGATAGAGTGATAAAACTTATATCTAATCATAACATTAATATTGTAGTGATTGATAACTTAAACTGTTTAGCTAGAGATGTTACAACTTCAATTCCAAAATGGAAAGAATTTAAAAGTTGGATTGATGAAACGCAAAAAAAGTATTCTGTAGCATTTGTTATGCTTCATCATGCTAATCGATCTAACGATATAGCTGGTTATTCAAATATAGAATCAGGTTCAAATAATGTTATTAAAATTTGTCATAAAGATTTTATATTAAAAGAATTTTCTATTGATGATCAAGATATAAAAAATAATATCATTAAGCATAAAAATTATCCTGGTTGCTTGCTGGGTATTCATTTTAAAAAATGTCAAGCAAATACTGAATTAGCTGGTACAAAGTCTGTTTATTATAGGAGTAAATCTGCTGATCATTTTGATCTGAGATGGAATAAACTTTATCCTCTTTTAGATAGAGGTAATGATGAATTACAGCAGTGTATTGATAATTATGATTTTTCTTTAAGTGATAGAATTATTTGCTATGCTAAAAAGTTCCGTGAATTTTCAGCAAAAGATATTGAAGTTTATTTTAAACTTTCCAGGTCTACTGTTTTAAAATGTATCGTATTGTTGAAAGATAGAGGGATTTATCGTTTAGGTTCTGGACGAGCAACGTCTTATCGATATCGTTCTGTAGAGGAAGAGTAGTTTTTATGGTTTTAGCTAGGCATTTTACGATAAGTTTAATTCTTAATTGTTATTATTCACGGCGTTTTTTTAAATTTTACATGATCTAGATTTTTTTTTGGGGATGATCCCAACAGTCTGGGACCTTGCTATAAATTCCTCTCGCTAATCATAGCTCGCATAACTACCTCTTTTTGTCTTTGATATCCGAATCAGCCTTGCAAATTTTGAGTTCATATACTCGGATCATTCTGTCTTACAGCCTATAATCCTTGACACTTCCCCAAAGGTTGGGCTTATCTGCCGAATTGTTCCGCAACAATTAATTCTAATGGGGCTTTTTACCGCAAGATGCCTACCCCTGATAAATATACCCTCTCATTCACGACCGGCGGCTTGTTCGTTGCCGAATCTATCATGGTTGCTGAATTTTTTCTGTCCAGCCAGAATTGGAAGCTGACCGAGCAACGGCTCATTGAGGATAACTCTTTTCAAGCTCGGACAGCCAGTACTGCCGTTCGGATTTGTCGAGAAGTATGCTCACGGCTCAAAACGCTAGATCCTTTTGAATTGTCCATCCTTACCACCGGCTCACCCAAAGACCAACGGCAGATCCTTTGGATCGCCGTTTGTCGTAGATACGCCTTGGTGCGTGATTTTGCGGTGCACGTCCTTAGGGAACGATACCTCTCTCTGCAGAAGACAATTCAGCTCAAGGATTTTGATGCCTTTGTCCACCGCCTGGCGGAAACTCACGAGGAACTGCAGTCCATTGCCGAATCAACCAAAAAGAAACTCAGGCAGGTTCTCTTCAGGATGCTCAAGGAGGCTGAATTGGTTGATGGCAACACAATCAGTCCAGTCCTACTGACCCCACGGATTGCCCACGTCATCCGCGCAGGAAATCCCGAAGAAATAGCCATTTTTCCTGTCTTTGAATCAGATGTGCCGGGGTGGAAATGAAATTTCAAGATCACAGCCAAATGAAGCTCCATGAAAGGGCGGATCATCTTTTCAAGGTCATATCCAGTGAACGATTCATGAACAAAGGCGGCCTTGGTAACGAGGTCCCTTTTTTCATATGCCCCTTCCAGCCCAAAGACGCTCCAGACATGGAACGGCTGCGCAAACAGCTCATAAACAAACTTGAACAATCAGGGATCCAGGTCCTGGACATTAACCTTTACGACCTCGCCTTGGAAATCCTTGAGCAAAACGGTGATCTGGAATGGTATATCTCGCAAGAACACACCATGTCCAAGGACGAATTCAAAGATGAACTCCAGGGCATCCTCGATGTCGAAACCATTCTGACTCCGGCCATTGCCGAGCGTATGCAGCTATCGGATTTTCATGTGATGTTTCTTTCCGGAGTGGGAGAAATCTTTCCCTATATCCGGTCCCACACGATCCTGAACAATCTGCAAAGTACGGCCAAGGACAAGCCGACGGTGATGTTTTTTCCGGGAGCGTACACCCAATCTTTGGAAAACGGCGCATCCCTGGACCTGTTCGGCCTTCTGCACGACGACAAATACTACCGGGCATTCAATATCTACTCCTACGAAGTCTAACCAAGGATTTTGCCATGATCCTGAGAGATCTCTTCAGCAAACCAGTCGACCGACCGATCGAAGGCGTCATCAAGGCTGATGATGAAGCGAGCCTTAAACTCGAAGTTGAGGAATACATTCTCACCAATGAGGTGGAAAAACGCCTGGAAGCCTTTCTGGACGCCTACGTCAACTACAGCGGGGCCAACGGAGTCTGGATTTCCGGCTTTTTCGGATCAGGCAAATCCCACCTTCTGAAGATTCTGGCTCTGCTGCTCGAAAGCCGGGTTATCGATGGTGTTCCGATTCTGGAGATTTTTCTGCCCAAGTGTAGGGACAACGAGATTCTTCGTGGAGATTTGGAAAGGGCTTGCAGGATCCCATCGCGTAGCATCCTCTTCAACATCGACCAGAAAGCCGATGTAATCTCCAAGACCCAGCTTGATGCCCTGGTAGCAGTCTTCGTGAAGGTCTTTGATGAAATGTGCGGCTATTACGGCAAGCAGCCCTACATAGCTCAGATGGAGCGGGATCTGGACAGAGACGGCCTCTTCGCCAAGTTCAAAGCCGCTTTTTTGACCATCTCCGGCAACGACTGGGAATGGGGCAGATCCAGGACCAAAAGACTGGCCTCGCAGATTGACGAGGCTTACGCCAAGGTTACCGGGCAGGCAGTTTCAGGTATCCTGGATAAATACAGATCCGACTATCGTCTTTCGATTGAAGACTTTGCGGACCAGGTCAACCGCTACATCGAACGCCAGGAAAAAGGATTTCGTCTCAATTTTTTTGTGGACGAGGTAGGGCAGTACATCGCGAATAACGTAAAGCTCATGACCAATCTACAGACCATCGCTGAAAGCCTCGCCACCAAATCACGGGGGCGGGCTTGGGTGATCGTTACCGCACAGGAGGACATGGATAGCGTTATTGGAGAGATGACCCAGAAGCAGGGCAACGACTTTACCAAGATCATGGCCCGTTTCGCCAACCGCCTCAAATTGACCAGTGCCGATGTTGCCGAGGTGATTCAAAAAAGGCTGCTGACCAAGAACGACAAAGGAATCACCCTTCTCACCGGAGTGTATCACGATCAGGTCAACAATTTTAATACGTTGTTCGGATTTGCGGACGGTTCAATCAATTATCGGAATTTTCAGGACCGGGATCATTTCATCCACGCATACCCGTTCATTCCTTATCAATTCTCCTTGTTTCAGGCATCCATCCAAGGACTTTCCGCTCACAGTGCCTTTGAAGGAAAACATAGCTCCGTTGGTGAAAGATCCATGCTGGCGGTTTTCCAGCAGGTGGCCAAGCAGATCAGCGACCACGAACTTGGGCAGCTTGCGACTTTTGATCTCATGTTTGAAGGCATCCGCACTGCCCTTAAAGCCGGAATTCAGCGTTCCGTCTTGGTGGCTGAAAATAACCTCGACAGCCCATTTGCTATCCGGGTGCTCAAGGCCCTTTTTTTAGTCAAGTACGTGAAGGAATTCAAAGCCACGCAACTTAATATCTGCGTCCTGATGCTCGAATCCTTTCAGCAGAATGTTACCGAACTTAGGAAATCAGTTGTGGAAGCCCTGAATGTTCTGGAGCAGCAGACATATATTCAGCGCAACGGTGACATTTATTCCTACCTCACTGACGAGGAGCAAGACGTTCAAAAGGAAATCGTGAGCACTGAGGTTGATGCCCAGGAAGTGAGCAACGAACTGGAAAAGCTCATATTCGACACCATGCTCAAGACCAAAAAAATCCGTCATGACGCTTCCGGAAATGATTATCCCTTTTCCCGCAGGCTTGATGATCGGCTGTTCGGACGCGAGTACGAACTTGCCGTCAATTTCATCACGCCCTTCCATGAGCATTCCGGCAAGGAAGCTGTTCTGAAGACCCAGAGCATGGCTCGTGACGAGGTCATGGTCGTCCTGCCCCAAGACGACCTGCTCCTGCGCGATGTGGTCATGTACAAAAAGACCGAGAAATATATTCGGTTGAACTATTCCAATACCCAGCAGGAAGCAGTGAAACGCATTCTGGACGCCAAAAGCGGGCAGAACACAGATCGCTATCGGCAGATCCAGCAGCACGTCCATTTGCTGACGGGGAAGGCCAAGATTTTCATTCAGGGCTCGGAGTTGGACACCGGTTCCGAAGATCCCAATGTTCGGGTGACCAAGGGATTTCATGACCTCGTAACCAGAGCCTACCCAAACCTGAACATGCTGCAAGGTATCAGCTACTCAGAAAATGACATCACGAAGTACCTCAAGCGAAAACTCAATAGTTTGATGGACACGGATTCCGTCAGTTTGAGTGAGGCAGAGCAGGAAGTCTTCGCACACATCCAAAGCAATGCCCGCATCGGAGTACGGTCAACAGTCAAGAGTTTGGTCGATGCCTTTGAAAAGAAGCCATACGGTTGGAGTCTGGCTACGATCCAGTGCATGGTGGCCAAACTCCTTGCTAGGGGGAAGGTCATTTGCAAAACGGATAGCGAGCCTCTGGAAGAACATGCCCTGGAGCGAGCGCTGCGTAATACTCAAGGTCACGCCAATGTCATCCTGGAGCCGCAGGTTGAGTTTACTCCCGCCCAGGTTCGACAACTCAAAGACTTCTTCAACGAGTTCTTTGACCGATCACCGTCAGCCAATGAACCCAAAGCACTGGGACAGGAATGTCTTGTTGCCCTTAAGACATATCTCCAGGACACGCTTCTTCCGCTTGCACAGCAAACCAGCCAATATCCATTCCTGGTTTCCCTGGTTCCCGTCACTGACAAACTCAAGGGTATCGTTTCCAAACCGTACTCGTGGTTCTTGACCGAATTTTCCAAAGAGGCTGATTTTCTTTTGGATGCTAAGGAAGAAGTCATCGACCCGATCATCAAATTTATGAATGGACCACAACGTGCCATTTTTGATGAAGCCCAGGCATTTCTGCGCCACCAAGAACCAAATCTGACCTACGTTGATGGTGATATCGAACAGATTATGACGTCCTTGGCTGATCCAAAATGTTTCAAAGGCTCAGCCATGCAGGAGGTAAAGGCTCTCCTTGGCGACCTACAGCGCAAAGTCACGACCACGTTGCAGGATGAACGGTCCAAGGCAGTCCAGGCGTTGGAGGTTCTTCAATCAAAACTGCACTGCGCTTCGGAATATGCAGCGTTGACGCCGGAACGTCAGGCAGAACTGAACGCTCCATTTGCGAACACTATTACAGAAATCGGGAAAAACGGACTCATCGCCATGATTGAGGGTGCCGTGCGACGTTTCGAAGATGTTGAGTATTCTCGACTGCTGTCCAAAATGGCGGAGTGGTCGACGCCGGTCAAAATTCCAGAATATGATCCCGAAAAGCCAGGAGAGGCTAAGCCTCACATCGTTGCCGAACCAAAGGTTGAGTATGTATCTAGTCGCTCAGTCCAAGTGCCGTTTAAGAAGCCTTGGCTTGCCGATGCATCCGACGTGGAGGAATATCTCAACTCCATGCGTAAGGCGCTGCTGGATGAGATTGCCAAGGGAAAGCGTGTTCAGGTTTAAATTTCAGCAAAATACAAATTTTCGCTTAACATTGTGAGGTCATGATGGAGCCACTTGCAATGGCAACTGTTTTTGCAACAATTGTTGGCTTAATATCAAATTATAAATCTTCTTCAGATTCTAGATCTCAAGATGAGTTTAATCATTTTTTAGAATGGCTAATTAAAAATAATCATTTAGAGATTAAAAAAATAATAAACGATAATATTCAATTATCAGATAAAATTAAAGAATCATTAGAAGAAAGTAGTTTTGATTTACAAGAAAAAATTTCAAAACTGAATGAAGCTATAGGAATAATAGCAGGAAAAATCGATTGTTTTTCTGGTATTGCAGAAGCTATTGATTACAAAAAAACAATCTCTACTCAAGCAATTTCTGTATTAGAGCAGCATGTAAATTCTGGAGCACCTTTTTTTGTCGAAATTGACAATACGCGTGACAATGGTGGCAACACCTATATTTTGATGGGTGGACATCAAAAGGGAGAAATCCAGTACAATGAAGAACAATTCATAGAAGATGATCTAAGAGTTTTAGTTGAAAGAGGATTTCTTCGCTTGGAATTTGGTAAAAGAGGAAATAAAATTTTTTATATCACGAGAGCAGCACAATATTTGATACAATAGGTCGATACTTACACAAATATATGACATTTAAGAATAATTAGAGAGGAAGATGGACACCTCAAAGCTCAAAAAATTTGCCCAATTAGCCCGCCGTTCTCTGATGGATCAGATTTCAGCAAAGCTGAAGCTAGTCTTGGACACGGAAAGTGCCGCCCGTAGGGAGCAGCCAGGGGCAGTGGCGGAATTGGAAAAGCAAATCGACAATTATAGTAAGGAACAAGTTGTCGAGAAGGTCGCCTATACATGGTTCAACCGCTTCTGTGCTTTCCGCTTCATGGATGTGAACCGTTACACCCGCATTGGCGTGGTATCTCCCGCCGAGGGGCAGTTCCAGCCCGAAATTCTGGCCGAAGCCAAGATGGGACACATCGACGAAGAGATGGTGTCTGGCGATATCGCCAAGAAGATCTTTGCCTTGTTGAGCGGAACAGCACCCAGTCCAGATGCTCAGTCCGAAGCCTACCGTCTGCTGGTGGTGGCCGCCTGCAACTTCTGGAACAAGCCTATGCCATTTCTCTTCCAGAAGATTGCCGATTACACGGAACTATTAATGCCAGATGACCTTCTCTCGGGTAATTCCATATTGGCTTACACTCGTGAGGCGATGACGCCTGATGCCTGCGAGGATGTCGAGGTGATCGGGTGGCTCTACCAGTTCTACATTTCTGAGAAGAAGGACGAAGTGTTCGATGGGCTAAAGAAGAACAAGAAAATCACGCCTGAGAACATCCCTGCCGCCACTCAGCTCTTCACTCCGCACTGGATCGTCCGCTACCTGGTGGAAAACTCCCTCGGTCGTTTGTGGTTGTTGAACCGTCCTAGCTCGAAGCTGGTCGAGAAGATGGACTACTATATCAACCCAGAACAGGCCGAGACGGATTTCCTGCGCATTGAAAAGCCGGAAGAGGTCAAGATCTGCGATCCGGCTTGCGGCTCCGGCCACATGCTCACCTATGCCTTTGACCTTCTCTACGCCATCTACGAAGAGGAAGGCTACGAGCCGGCCGAGATCCCGGAAAAGATCCTTAAAAATAACCTTTACGGTATCGAAATCGACGAACGCGCTGGAGAACTAGCCGCCTTTGCGCTGACTATGAAAGCCCGCGCCAAACAGCGCCGATTCTTCAATAAAAATGTAACACCTAACATTTGTGCATTAAAATCTATCAAATTTTCTGATCAAGAAATTAAAGATTACATGGCATTTATCGGCAAAGATCTGTTCACCTCAGCGCTGCAAACAACCCTACGTCAATTTGAAGAAGCTGATAATTTTGGTTCTTTGATACGTCCTGCTTTGGCTTCAGTCACAGATCTTCTTCGCATTTTGGAACAAAAAAAAGTATCCAACCAATTGATGCTCCAAGGAATTCATAAGGAAAAAGTGCTGCCCCTGCTGAAACAGACCGATTACCTGAGCCCGAAGTATCATGTGGTGATTGCCAATCCGCCGTATATGGGGGGCAAAGGGATGAACGGACGGCTGGGAGCTTGGGTTGGTGAAAACTATCCCAACAGCAAGGTAGATCTTTTTGCGATGTTTATGGAGAGGTCCTTGTTTCTGTCCCAGAAGCGGGGACTGGTTGGCATGATTAACATGCAATCATGGATGTTCCTAGGATCATTTGAAAAACTTAGAACAGCAATCCTTTCAAATTCAACAATTCTCACAATGGCTCATATTGGGGAACGCGGATTCGACACAATCGGAGGCGCTGTGGTTTCTACCACCGCCTTTATTTTACAGCATGCGAAACAGGTAGGCTTAAAAGGCGTCTACGTTCGTCTAGTTGATGGCAAATCCGAGTCTGAAAAGTCTAAAATTTTTCTGGAAGCAGTGCGCTTTAACGCGCATAGTCGCAAGTATACTGCTTCAACAGAAATATTCGAAAGCATTGATGGTAAACCAATAGCATACTGGCTTAGCGACCGTTTCCAAGAGGTCTTCAGAAGCTCAAGTCGGATTGCTGACTATTCTGCCCCATGCGCCGGTCTTCAAACAAGTGATAATAACCGCTTCCTGCGCTTATGGTACGAAGTGGGAACTGAAAAAATTAAACATGGTTGTAGTTCACGGGCAGAGGCCTCCCAATCTACTGCCAAGTGGTTCCCATGCACCAAAGGTGGAGGCTTTCGACGTTGGTATGGCTTAAACGAGTATCTTGTTAACTGGGAAAACGACGGTGAAGAACTATTTGAGTTTGCGAAAAGCCTATATGGATCTCCAACTCGAATTATCAAGAATGCTACTCGATATTTTGAAAGTGGGTTAACTTGGTCAAGCATAGCTCCTAAATTTTCTATTCGATACTGTCCAACAGGATATATTTTCGAAACAAAAGGCTCAATGTGCTTTCCTCACAATTTTAATGACAAGTATCCCTTACTGGCGCTTCTGAATTCAAAAATTGTTGAAGAAGCTCTCAGGATATTCAGCCCAACTCTTGATTTCCACGAAGGCCCTCTCGGTCGGGTTCCAGCAGTTTTTGAAGAGTATCGAGAAGTAGCCAGCGCAATATCTGAACGGGCGGTTGGATTGTCTCGAATGGACTGGGATGCTTTCGAAATCTCCTGGGATTTCAGCAGACTGCCGTTGCTGACTCCCGGCTACCATCAACTAACTCTGAAAGCCACCTACCAGAAGCTCCGCGCACGCTGGCGGGAGATGACGCTGGAGATGCAACGGCTGGAGGAAGAGAACAACCGCATCTTCATTGAGGCCTATGGCCTGCAGGACGAGCTAACACCGGAGGTGTCGCCGCACGAGATCACACTGACCTGCAACCCTCATTACCGCTACGGCAACGACAAGAGCGAGGACGAGTTAGAGGCGCTGTTGCTGGCTGACACCATGCGCGAGTTAGTCTCTTATGCGGTGGGCTGCATGTTCGGTCGTTACGCGTTGGACAAGCCGGGACTGATTTTGGCCAACCAGGGTGAAACCATTGAGGACTATCTAAAACGGGTTCCAGAGCCGTGCTTCCCCGCCGATGACGACAACGTCATCCCCATGCTCGATGAAGATTGGTTTCCCGACGACATCGCTGAACGCTTTAGAACATTCCTGAAGATTGCCTTTGGCGAAGAGCAGTTCGAAGCCAACCTCAAGTTTATCGAAAAATCCCTGGGTAAGGACATCCGCAAGTTCTTCTTGAAAGATTTCTACACTGATCACATCAAACGTTATAATAAACGCCCCATCTACTGGCTGTTCTCCAGCCCCAAGGGCAGTTTCAACGCCCTGATTTATATGCACCGCTACCGTCCGGACACAGTCAGTACCGTGCTTCAATATCTGCGTGACTTCCGATCCAAACTGACCAATCAGGTCCAGCATCTGAGGCGGGTCGAGGCCAGTTCTGATGCCTCCAAGGGCGAAAAGACCAAAGCGCTGAAAGATATTGATAACTATTCCAAAGTTATTGCCGAACTAGATGCCTACGAACGGGAAACCCTTTACCCCTTGGCCACGGATCAGAAAGATATCGACTTGGATAAAGGCGTCAAAGCCAACTATCCGATGTTCGGCTCTGCCCTGAAAAAAATCCCCGGCCTGGAAGCCAAGGAGGAATGATGTTGCTCACCAATGTGATATCTGGCCGACTCAAATTTCCGCTGAATAACGGAGTTTTCACCGCATGAGCGACCGCATCAGCCAAGCCTTATCCAAGCTGTTTGAACGAAACCGCATCGTATTTTGGTATGACTCCAAGAAGGAACTGCGTGGTGATTTTGACGCGGTTCAGATCGACGGCGTTCAAAAGGTCGAAATCGACAATAATGAGTTTGGCCTTAAATTCCGCATTCTTCGATTGGAGCCGGATAAAAAATTCCTCCTCTACAAGGAAGGCCCTCAGCCGGATAATCTCGAAAACTGGGTGCTGGATCTGCAACTGTATTCAGAAGAGTTCCGAACCGATCAGGCTGCCTTGTGGCTCTCCGAACTGGAATTGGGCATGGAGTTCGCCGAACTCACCGAGGTTCATGCTCCGTTCTTTCAAGCAGCCAAGCGTAAGGATGCCCTGAAGAAGCTTCTCAAGGAAAGCGATACCACCAGAAGAATCCGCATCAACATGCTGGCCGTGTGTGCGGGTTCAGATCCTCGTCTGGATTCTGTCCTAGAATACCTTTTGGCGGAACTGGCAGAGGGTAAAGACGAGAAATATAAGCTCATCTGTCGGTGCAAGCTGGACGAGTTCCTCTGGGAAGAAGCGCTCAAGGCCTACGAGTACAGTTCTCCCAATCCGGGCATCAAAGACTTTGCCCTGCGTCTGTTTGGCGACTGTTTCGAATCCGGAATCACGCCAGGTAAATACGAAGATATTCGCAAAAGTGACCGACTGAAACGAGTTTCTCCTAGTCGGATGTCGGCTGAGGCCATTGTCTTTCTCAAACGCTGGAAGGACAGCCGACCTCATGGGCAGGCGTTTGAGATTCTGTCCGACCAAAGCGCCGAGAACCTGGGTGTCGAACACAAGCTCAATGGGATTGCTCTGAGCCAAATTCTGGAGTTGGACTATTTCCGTCTCATCGACCAGAAAATTCTCTGCGACCTGATTCAGTCCGTGACACAATCCACCATGACTCCTGCTGAAGTGGAAAATTGCATCCGGCAGCGGCGGTCTGGGCATTGGTTTGATGATTTCCGGCATCTCTACGAAGCCATCGCTTATGCTGCACAATTTATAGCGACGCTGCGTGAGGCGAATCTAGAAATGAGCTCCTTTGACGAAGGAATCGTGCGATATGTGGAGCGCTGGTACCCTCTGGATCTGATGTACCGGAAATTCATTTCTCATTTTCGGGCTTCCAATCAGCCGACCTTGCTGGAATCACTCTGTGAATTGATTGAAAATTTGTATACGACGAATTTTCTGCTCAAAGTGAACGATGCTTGGCAAAGGCACATTGACGGCCTCTCTCGCTGGGAGAGCCGAGTCATCGACCTGCAACGCAATTTTTACCAGCAACATATTCGCCATTTTGTTGATCGTGGAAAAAAGGTTTTCGTCATTATTTCCGACGGACTCCGATATGAAATCGCGGCTGAATTATTGGCCCTGATCCGTCAGGAAGACCGGTACGAAGCGGAACTGAGTCCAGCCCTTTCCGTGCTGCCCAGCTACACACAGCTTGGAATGGCGGCTTTGTTACCCAACAAGGAATTGTCTCTGGCTGAGAATGAAACGGGGACCGTTTTTGTCGATGGGATGAGTTCACAAGGAACTGCGAATCGCATCAAAATTCTGCAATCAACCCATGCTCAGTCCACGGCGATAACAGCAGACGATCTCATTGGCTTGAACAAAGATGACGCCAGGGCTTTGGTCCGGGATCATGACGTAGTATACATCTATCAGAATAGGATCGATAAGACCGGGCATACTCGCGAAACTGAGGAGCGTGCTTTTGATGCAGCCGAAGAGGCGATTCAGGAATTGATCCGCATGGTCAAGAAGCTCACCGGCGCAAATGCGAGCAATCTGATAATTACGGCCGACCATGGATTCATCTATCAGCATCGACATCTTGAAAACAGTGATTTTTCGGGAAAGGACGCTTCGGCAGAAACCATCCTGTTCAAGGATCGACGTTTCGCATTGGGTCGGAATTTTGATGAAACACCGGGACTGAAAACATTCAGCAGCCAGGACTTGGGTCTGACAGGAAATATTGAGGTTCAGATACCCAAATCCATCAATCGGCTTCGTCAGCATGGTACGGGAAGTCGCTATGCCCATGGTGGCGCCAGCCTTCAGGAAGTCATCATTCCCATCCTCAAGATCAACAAGAAACGGCAGAGCGACATCGAATACGTGGATGTTGAGATTTTCCGTGGAGCCTCATCCCTCATTACTTCCGGGCAACTGGCAGTGACCGTTTACCAGGTGCAGCCCGTCACGGAAAAAATCCAGTCCAGATCCCTACGCCTTGCCCTTTTCTCTCTGACCACAGGCGAGATGATTTCTGACAGTCATGAATTGGTGTTCGACTATACGTCCGCCAACTCCCGTGAACGGGAAAAACAAGTTCAGCTTCTGCTTTCGCGTAAGGCAGACGCTGCCAACGGTCAGGAAGTCATCCTACGTCTGGACGAGAAGATAACGGGCACGGCCCATTACAAAGAGTACAAATCCCTTCGCTATACGCTCCGGCGTTCCTTCACGAGTGATTTTGACTAGCAGGTGAACCATGAGCCAGCTTGATGACAAGATAAATCAGTATTTTCCGGGCCTCGTTGTGCGCAAGGATCTGGTCAAGGCCGTCAAGGGCAATGCCATTGTTCCTTCCTACGTCCTTGAATATCTGCTCGGGCAATACTGCGCGACCAATGACGAAAACACCATCCAGGCCGGAATCGAAACGGTGAAGGAGATCCTTCGGAAGCACTACGTGCACCGGAACGAAGCTGGATTGGTTCGCTCTAACATCAAGGAAAAGGGGCGTTATAAGGTCATCGACAAAATCAGTGCGGCCTTGAACGACAAAACCGATTCATATGAAGCCTCGTTCGCCAACCTGGGTATCAAGAATGTCCTGGTGGATTCCCAGACCGTGAAAAGTCATCCGAAGCTTCTGGTCAGTGGGGTGTGGTGCATTGCCGATCTGAACTATGAATTCGAGGAATCCGCCAACGTGGTTCCATGGGTTCTGACTTCTCTCAAGCCGATTCAGTTGTCTCATTTCGATTACGACACCTTTATCGAGGCCCGTAAAGCTTTCACCACGGAGGAGTGGATTGACCTCCTGATCCAGAGCATCGGCTTCAATCCCGAGCTTTTTGGCAAGCGCAGTAAGCTTCTGCAACTGGTCCGGCTCATTCCGTATTGTGAAAGGAACTTCAATCTGATCGAGCTTGGACCCAAGGGGACCGGCAAATCCCACATCTATTCGGAATTCTCACCCCATGGGATCCTGATCTCTGGCGGTGAAGTCACCGTGCCCAAGCTGTTCGTAAACAACACCTCCGGCAAGATTGGATTGGTCGGGTACTGGGACGCTGTCGCCTTTGACGAGTTCGCCGGAAAGCAGAAACGAGTCGATAAGGCCCTTGTCGACATCATGAAAAATTACATGGCCAACAAGTCTTTCTCCAGGGGCGTCGAAACCCTGGGCGCTGAGGCTTCAATGGTCTTTGTCGGTAACACCCAACACACCGTGTCTTTCATGCTGAAGCATGCGGATCTTTTTGACGACCTGCCGGACAAATTTCATGATTCCGCTTTTCTGGATCGCATCCACTTCTACATTCCCGGTTGGGAAGTAGACATTATCCGGGGCGAGATGTTTTCCAATGGATATGGATTTGTGGTCGACTATCTGGCGGAAGTCCTGAGATTCATGCGCAGCCATGACTATTCGGACAAGTTCAATGCTCATTTTACCCTTTCCAAGGACATTTCCACCCGAGACAGGGATGGAGTGATCAAGACATTTTCAGGGCTGATGAAGGTTCTCTATCCTCACGGTGAAGCCACCAAGGAAGAGATGGAAGAGCTTCTGAAGTTCGCCATGGAGGGGAGAAAGCGTGTCAAGGATCAGCTGTTGCGCATCGATAACACCTACGCTTTGGTCAAATTCGCATATTCCGACAGCGAAGGAAAAACCGTTCTGGTTAAAACGCTGGAAGAACGGGAATACCCCCAGCATTATTACAAGACGTTGGTCGAAGAGGGTGAAGGGGATACTGAGAGCTTGGCCGTTCAGCATCTGGATCCAGAGGAAATGCAGGTTGTCGAGAGTTCATCACCACAGCTCCGGGAAGAGCACCTTGTCTTTCAGGAGAACCAGAAAGGCATCTCTTTCGACAAGCTCCTGGGTCCTTACCTCAGAGGGGCCAGCAGGATCACGGTCACCGATCCATACATCAGATTGTTCTACCAGATGCGCAATTTCATGGAATTCTTGGAGACCGTGGTCAAGCACAAGGCTCCTGATGAAGAAGTGGTCGTTCATCTGGTGACGACGGAAGACGAGTTCAAAGGCGATCAGCAGAAGGATAACTTCGAGAAGATGAAGGAGTCAGCCATCGCGGTGGGTGTGAACTTCACATGGGAATTCGACAGCACCGGCACGATCCACGCCCGTCACATCCTGACCGGCCACGGCTGGAAAATTTCACTGGATCGTGGGCTCGACATCTTTCAGCACTACGAGATGAATGATGCCTTTGCTTTTGCGAATCGGTTGCAGCAGTATCGGCCTTGCAAGGCGTTTGAGGTGACATTTATTAAGCAGAAGCCAAATGGAATGGTGGGAGAATAGCAATCCGTGGTCTCATTTCTTATAGAAGTGGCTCGTTTGTTTGAACACGTTCGCCTTTCTCACACAGCCTTCTCACTGGCGATATTCACTCGGCGGAAGCCTCGTCAGGCGTTTTCTTGCCCAACCGTGAATGCGGCCGCTTTTGATTGTACTAATCCATGTATTCCATGATCGACATCCGGGCATCGCTCACACGCGTCCCTGCGCGGCCAACTTTGCTTTGAGCTTTTCCTTATTCCGTGACACCTAGCCCTCTGTCCTTCTTTAATCAACCAAATTAGACGTGTCGTGTATGTCAACTGACGAGGACTCATCATTACTTTCTTCTTCCGATTCAACTGATGGGTCATTATCTTTCTTGAGAGGCTCTTGGAATGACTGCTCGCTGAAATGATTCAGCATGTTGGCCAGGAGGCGAGCAGACTCGTCAATACTGAGAAAATCAATTCGCCCGTTAGGCAGGTATCGGACGCGCGACAGGCCGTCCAGTGAACGCGAAAGCCCCTGCGCGACATGAAATTTCCCGTCTAGGATTTGCTTATAAAGCAAATAGAAGTTTCGTTCGAATTCTGCCCGAGTCCGGGGTGTCTTCATACTGTCCATGTGCTTAGCCTAAATCATTCGATTGTTACGTTCATCAACAACTGTCACTACTTTGCCGCCCATCCAGACTATCCACGCCAGCTTGAATCCGGACGGAATCTTTAATGCATTACGGGGGACAGATAGCGAGCATCCGGTCCGTTCGGGCTGGCCGAAACCGCGATCTCCGTTTAGGCGACCATATCGCCAGTTCTGCCGAATAAAGTCCTCGTCCCTCGCTCCAACCAGGTTCTGAAAAAAGGGCAGCGGAGTGGCCGGAGTGAAAGGGTCAAAATAGACAATTTCTGGTTCGAGTCTACAGCAAGTTTCAAATGGAGTCCTTACTGTCGAAGCGACAGGTAGTTCAGATGATAGGAAATATTGGTCAAGTTGTGGACCGAAGGATACCATTTGGTTTGAAATAGGTTGAAGCAGGCACAGTACCTCAACGCGCCATGCACCGTCTTTGGTTGGTTTTACGGCAATGTCGTGAAAATTGAGTAACACGGTCGCATTCGCTCCAAGCACGGCCGAGTAGTCGCCAGACTTGATCGCAGCTAGCAATTGATCGGTGACGGAATTGCTCATTCCCCGCACGGTCCGCTCAGGTTGGCTTGGATTGTAAATTCTAAGGGCAGCTTCCACCTCGCGTGCTCCTTCAATTGACACTTGCTCCCATAGGGTCACGTTTAAGGCATGACGCAGTTTGGATTCCCAGCGATCGAAGGGGCGGTTATCACCTTCCCGAAATGAATTTGCGACTGCCGACTCAAGCGTCAAAGCTTGCGCCACACTCAAAGGAGAGCACAATCGTTCCAATTCTTTCTGCCAACGGGTAACGGACTCTAGACTGAACAGATGCAAGATTAGTTGCCATTGTCGTTCTAGACGGCCGGCCCAGATTGGTAATTCAGGAGTGCCAACAGTTCCAAGTTTGCCGGTAAAGGAAGCCTTAATCTGAACTAGCGCGGCTGTAGCTGACGAAGAACCAGCTTTGTCACCGCGGGTAGCCAATCGCTCCAACACTACCATTCGCGAGATGTGCCGAAGCTCATGCGCGACCTTGGTCAGATCAAGGGCGCCTGCGACCCTTTCCCACAGCGCTGCGGGTTCGCGGACAGATGCGCCGTCAAGCACACCACACAGGACGTCAGGTCCATAACCTTCCTTCATCGAAAAGGCCGTGGTCACTGCCTCAGAGAAGAGTTCAGGGACCTGTTCAACAATCCAGAGAAGCATTGACGCGGCACGATCCCTCCGCAGCCACTTGGGGTGATTACAGAGCCAGACAATGAACCGGAAGTATTCGACGTCCGGGCTCAGTTCGGTTGGGTCATCCTTCAAAAAATCATAAGCCTGAATTTCTTGCGGTGCCTCTCCTACCACGAGTCGGCAGTGGTCGATAACCGCGTCAAGTAGCCGCTGACTTTCCGTATCGCTGAGCAGCGGACCGACTCTTCCTATGAGATGTTGAGCCGGTATCCACTTTTGCACATATCTTTCCGCTTCAATCAATGGAGCGTAATAGCGGATGACGTTCGCTGCGCTCACTTCGCACTGAACCAATAATTCCTCAGCTCGCCGAGCACCATTTGAGAGGTTGCCCCAGATTTCCCAGCCGCCCGCCTGAGCAGTCTGCAATACCTTTACGGCCTGGGATTTCGCTGCATTGCGATTGCCCAATTTCCATTGTTTTTCGGCTTCCTCAAGGAGCTTGTCCGCATCTCGCAAAGCTTTTGAGTGACCAAAGGTTCCAGGATGAATCAGCCCAGGGATTGAGTCCATTTCATCGTCGTCTATCTCGTTATGCCTTGTTGGCTCGGTCGACCTAGGAGGGGCAAACGGTGATAAGCTTTCAAACAGCACCGCAAAAGACGCGTGCAATTCTGGCTTCAACTCTCTCCGGAAGGCTTGTGAGAACGAGTCATTGAAATCAATCGGTGTTTCTGCGTTTGTCACGATCTCCGCACGGCGAACCAATTCAGGCAGGGCTCCCACTTCGTTAGCGATTTTTGCGAAAGCTCCCGCGTAATCGGTCAGGTGACGACTGTCTCCGCAATGAAAGATTTCCAATAATGACCAGCGCAACGCCCACGAGATCGTCCCAGAGTTTTGAACTAACGCCAAAATGGCAGTCTGATCATCAAGAGCACCACCGGGGAATCTGTTTCCCTTCAAGGGGCCAACCTTATCGATTGGTCCCTGCTGTGCTTCGGCCCACAATTCCGCCGTCGAACCGCAGCATTGGCGACGAAAGTATGCAAGGGTTGCATGGTATTTCCCGTGTCGCGCCATTTCCCCGATCAGACTTGATTTCCGTTGCTGGACGTAGCGTTGAAAGGTTATTTCACCAGACCCTCTTTCCAAATACCCTGCGATCAATGGGAGTCGTTGCCCCACATCTTTGATGGCGGTAATGCTCCCCAAGACTTCGGTCATGATACTAAGCTGATCTTCCTTATACCAAGTCGGCCCCATTGAAACAGAGAGCAAACATTGGTATAATTTTTCCGCCTCTTCTTTCGCCCCGAGCTGCGCATAGATTGGAATCATTCGCAGGATCTCGGGCACTAGTTCGTGACGATTCTCTACACCACGAAGCACGTGGTCCCGCCAAGCGTGCAACAACCCTAATAGTTTTGGAACCAATGCGTCGCTCGGCTTCTCTCGGGTCAATTGTTCCAGCACCTGATAGGCCGATGCCCGGAATCCCTCCGAATACATGCCCCATTGCCCATCAGCAGCAACAACGAGATTATCCAACCATTCGGGTAAGACCTCCGGAAAACAATCGAACAACAGCTCCGTCAACTGCCGATAAACCCCAGGAAGTACATTCTCTGGGATGGCGTAACTGTCACTCCAATTTGCACGCTGTTGCAGCGTGAAGCGGAGCGGTTCAATTACTAGCGACTTTAGTTGATCGCGACAGGCTACCCGCGCAGGTTCATCGGAATCGGCCTTGGTTCTTCTAGCTCTGCCGTCACTGCAATAAAGTGCTCCTATCAGATGCTCGATTGATTCAAACCAGCCGGTGCCAGTGATGATCCCGGAGGAAGCCCCCCGAAATGTGCTGTCTAGGAATGCTGCAACTCGCCAATCGCAGAAACATTCCTGAAGGTCTTTGTGGTTAACATCGACCCCATTCTCCGCCTTGATCTGAAGAGGCCGCGCTAGCTGTTTGCAGCCTTTCGCCGCGAATAACTCCACCACGCCTGTAGGAGCACCAAAGCGAATCAAAGTGTCAGCAACGGCATCCGCGATACGGGAATCGATTTCTGCAGAGGAAACTAGTTCAGCTAAGTCGTCGAAAAGTCTTTCCAATGAGTTTCTGTGCTTTGGAAGGTGGTGAGCATCCACCTCCCGCTCAAAGTTTAACAGTGCGAGGCAAAGTGATGGCATCATGTTAGAAAAATCAACATCCTCTCCCGCCTTTTTCCTAATATCCAAAAGACTTGTGTATTTATCCTTAAAAGCTAGAAAATGAGCGCTCGGCAATGCTATGACAGGTTCCATAAAATGGGAGATCATCTCGGGCTCGTCCCCGAACGCATCTGCACAAGCGCCTCGTGCAAAATCGGTGATGCGCAGGAAATGATCTAATCTGCTCCGATCTGTCACTAAACCAATCTGGAGGTCAGTTTTGAGGTGAAAACAGCTACATTCCAAAAACTGATGCAGATTTTTCATGTGGCAATAGCGCTCAATTATCCGTTGCTCGACAATTCCAAGTAATGTGAGCGCTTCTTTATCGTGCCCGTGAAAGTAGAGCAGCAATGCGATCTCAAGAGCATCGTCCGGGCCGACGATAAGGGTTTTGAGTCGCAAAACATGCTGAAGCGCCTCGCTTGGGCGCCCCAAGACAATGAGAGCTTCTGCGATCAAGCGTGCAGACTGGGTAAACAAGGTGTCGTAGCGGAAGCTGATTCTCTGCGCTAAAAGCGTAAGTCGGAAGAACTCGTCTGGAGGCGCTTCGATGGCAGCACGTTTGAGCACAGCGTCGACATCTGCAATTAGAGCATCAGGGTCTACGCCAAGTGTCACAGCCGAGTCGAACCAAGATTGATTGCATTCTGCGAATACAGAATTGTCAGACGCACGTAAGAGATGAAAAATACGATTTAGCACACAGTAACGCACTGTTGGTTCTTCACGACAAAAATTGGCGAGGCGTCGATAAGCAAACTCATCTATTTCCGCAGTTTGTTCGATGATAAAGGCAGCAAACGATGCATGATAGATGGCTGTGCTTTTTTCATCAGCCAATAGATGACGAATCCTGCTCATGATCGAGACGAACTGCGCTTGTTCTGGCGGATTTAGAGTCTTTGCGAAATCCACCTTTGATACCCCCCATCGCAAGCGAGCCATCAACGCGAGGAAATTTACTGCGTCACCGTCTAGCAATAGCTTGGCCCAGATCTCCTGATAGTATTCCTCTATTGGCCCTATCAAGACTGGGAACTCGTCCAGATCATTATCTCTCGTCTGAGTGTTGGCATACTTGACTAGGTAGCTTAAATAGAGTGGATGCCCCTTGGCCTTTTCACATATCCGTCCAACCAATACAGGTGTGTTCCGCTCTGGATCCAGTGCTCTTTGGCAGTAGCTGTAACATGCGGAATCGGATAGCAGCGGTAGCTTAAAGACATCGTTCGCTTTCACTTTTCCAGTGAGTGCGACCGCAATATTGACGAAATTTGGGGCTGTCAGCGTTACACTGACATTGGGTGGTAGTTTAGCGGGAAGCAGGCCAAGTAGCGTATCTAGCATTGCTCCGCCGGGAATCTCGTTCAATCCATCGATAAAAAATAATCCCTGCCGTCCGCTTTGTTTGCAGTATTTTGAAAATTTATCCAGGTATTCTGCTGTGTTCTGGATCTGTTCAGGATAGCTTTTTTCTTCTTTTCGTGGTGCTTGCCCCGTGACGAGCCCGGAAATATTGGTAGTCAACCAATCGAGGAAGACTTGAGGTTGCGCTCGATAGTTCGCTCCCAGGGCACTTTCTGGGTCGGAGAGACAGTATGCCCCCAAAACGACAAGCTTCTTGTCGTCTGCCTGAAAGTTACGGCAGAAAGTTGACTTCCCATAGCCGTGCGCGCCCTCAAGGAACAGGTATCTACCGGGCCGTCCCTGCACTGCTTCGGTAAAAGTTTTGGGAAAGTCTCCACGGTCAGCGAGCGGCGGGGCCGACGTGTTCGATGAGTTGTTGGGAGCGACCACGCCATTGTCAGCCAAAAAATTTTCCAACGTATGCAGGCTCAATGCTGCGACGGTGCCATCGAGTTTCTTGGTAATGATGCCCACGACAACGCCTTTGCAAACCACTGCTCCACCCGACAAACCCTTGTAGGATTGCAACACCGTCAATGGGTCAATGGAAAGGTCAATGTCGATTTTTTGTATTGGAACATCCAGAGTCTGCGCGATAGTTCCGGCCAACCGATGTCCGATAACTGATTTGCTCCCAGGGTAACCAAACGTCTGCCACACCTCGCCTTCTTGAGGTAGATCCACGCTCACTGGTAGTGGCTCAGCGATGGGTGCTGAATTAAGAGACAGGAGGCAAACATCCCAATCTTCAGATTGGGTGGCAATCTCGCATGAAACCGGATCGTTACCTGAGTTTGAAAAATATAGCTCGACCGGTTGGCCTTCTTCTAGACATGAAAGTATGCAATGCCGAGCTGTGAGAACCAGATCTCGTCCGATTAACCAGCCGGTCCCAGACTCGGCACCACAAGCGACTCGGCAAGTTGCTGCTTTAATGAGATGTTCGATCATATCGCGTTCCGATCTTTTATTGCTACCCAGTCAGTTTCCTCCTCCTTTACTACAAAGTCAGAACCAGCCACGCTTTGATACGCTTTCAGTTTGCGTGATGCTGCTGTGGAGTAGTTGAAATGGAGGGTTCGGCAGAACGCCACCGGTCTGTCCACGATGGCCTTAAGGACCGCAAAATTTGGATGATCGTGGCCACTACCGTTGGTAGAGATGAAGAAATGCGGACTGTCCACGAGCTTGAGCAACTCTAGACTGGTATTGCGCGCACTACCATGGTGCGCGATTTTTACAGCATCGAAAATCAACGGTCCGTTCGCGGCTAATGCGGCGACAGTGTCCTCGGCCCACGAGTCACCTAGGAACAACAGTCGACGACCTTCAATTTCTACGACCAGGGAAATCGAACTCCCGTTTGTCACTGAATTATCCGGAACATAAGCTGACGCCAAGTCAGCATCCGAGGCCGTGAGCAATTGCTCACCGGGATCAACCACTTCGTGTGAGCAGAGATATTCGAAGGCATCGTCGAGATTCCCCAAAGAACCGACCCAGCCCATACGACGAATTTCTGAAGTCCACCATTCTTTCAAGGAGTCCAGCCGCGTTTGGTTTGGACCGAGAATCGTGATTTGCCCCTGTCGTATACGTAGACGATCAATGCGATCTCTCCCTATTGGAACTACTCCAGTGTGCGTGTTCCATTGATATCCGCCATCGCGTAACAATTGTGCGAGTGAGTTGCCTTGGCGAGCACTAATTTCATTCTCTGCGCTGTTTGCTACGTCTGGCTGACGATAACCTCGCATGCGTATTTCCCGCAGAAGCGCCATATCATCTCGTCGCATTACGGATTGCCCCTCCGTCGGAGCGGCCAAACTACGGAGACTGTTGTGCAGCACTTCGCGCACAGGAATAATAGCAGGTGATTGAGCAGATCCATTCCGCATGAAGAACGACAGAAGTCCAGAAATATGGTCCGAATCGACGTGTGTCGCGACCACAACGTCAAGCGAGTAGCCACTGGTCGCGAGGTTTACCAAATCGGATTTGATGTACCGATGAAAAGTGTCCGCATATCCGCCATCAATAAGCATAGCAAATGAAATGCCCGACGATCTCACGAGGAAAGACTCACCGTTTTTTGCGGGATAGCTTTTTATCTCAATCAATCCATTTCATCCTGGGAGATTGACTAGGAAAAGGTGGGACACCGTACTGCCAGCGGACTTTATCCTTGCGAAACGAGTCCGAATCGTTGAAGAGCGAATTGGCCAGGACATAGTCGAGCCGCAGTTTCCGGGTGCAGATAACGAAGGAAATTGTCTGCGTGTTCGGGTTCGAGGTCTGTCTTGCTTCTGCGATGGCCAAGTAATTCTCCTGGAAAAATATCTCAGAATTACGGCAAGATATGGCGCAGCAAAAGGAGTTGCCTATCAGTAACAAAACTTTGATGATCATAGCGCACAGAGAGTGTATGACACAAGACATAATTTCGGGGAGTTGTAGACTATTTCAAAGTATTCACACTATAAATAAAACATGACCATCAGCAAATCCAAAAATGATTGTTTAAAAATGAAAAAGTTCAAAACATGTAAAATGAAAGATTGTTAATAGCCTGGAACTTTGTATAAAAAAAACCGAAAAGAAGCACCCGCATCCCTTTCGGTTAGAAAAAAGTAAAATCTTGACTATTTTTTTGCTAGAATAATCTTCCCGTCCTCAAAAGTCACCTCAAAAGAATTATCCTTGACGATTTCATTTAAAGGATATTTTTCGTTGTACTCGTCAATATAATACTTCTTGATTGTAATCGTTCCTTTGCCGCTTAAATGAGGAGGCTTAACTTCTTTTAACTGAGCAGGCGTATTTCCTTCAACAATCTTATACTTTTTGAGTTCTGCTGGGCCGAACGCGATTGCTTCAAGTATAATGTTTCTATAGTAGTTTAAAACCTTTTTAGCTTTAGTAATATCAAGCTCCATCTTCTCTGATGAAGTTTCCTGAGCATACTTTAGGATATCCTCTCCCAATTTTTGTATGTCAACATCTTCTTTTTTAACTTTTACTTTCTTATCTTTTTTTGCGTCTTTATCCATTTCAAACCTCCTTGAAATCAATTTAATTTTTCAAATAAAATTTATGAACAAATAGCTAAATATTGTCAAGCAAATTTTGAAGTCAAAGATAATTGTTTGATAAAAAATGTAAAAAATGACGTATTCCAATCATATTTTGCAAAGACGATATTTAAACTATGTGATATTTTCCATGATAATTAAAAAATGGCGGATAGCTTCGCTAAAAAAACTATCCGCCACTCATCACAATTTATAATCTCACTTGCAAATCAACTATATATTCACTCAAAATCAGTCACAATTAATCTTATTATTATATGTCAGTACTATCTTACTGATGAGCAAAATTAATGCTTGAAATTGCTCAATTTTATCTGATAAAACATATTATTTTTTTCTTAAATAATCATAATCTAAAAATCAATACAAATATCTAACTTGTTCAAAATACATAAATTTAGGCTCAGAGAATTAGTGAGTCTATTTTTTGCTAGAATCTTTGAAATACTCGAAGACCTCATGAGCTTCAGCACTCGACAATTCTTTAAGCTGTTTATTAAACATTTTATCACAAAGTGAGGTTATGTTTATGCCGCGCTGAACAGACATTTCTTGAATTGTTTTTAACTGCTTGTCAGAAAGCGTCTTATCAAACCTATGTTTGAACTCTTTCTTCTTCTGACTAAATCCTATACGAAGTTCACCATTTTCAGGCACAACATCAATGATTTGTTGATCCTTCGATAGAATTGGCAGTTTTTCTACCAAGCGAATAACATCAAAAGAAGCACGCATTTTCGACAAGGCGACAATATCTTCATTATTGTCTATACCGCGCATCTGGCCAGAGATAGCACTAATCGCTGAAGCTTCCCGACCATCAGCCAAAGAAATACTCGATCTTGAAATCGCTGTAGATCCATTACTGCCTGTAGGGGGAGATAGTAAGGACTGGTTAAACTTTTTAGCCTTCAATTCATCTAATTTGTTAGCCATAATGGCGTCGATTTTCTCTTCAATTTGAGAAATATCGCTGCTGCCGAATAGTGTAATAAAGTCATTGTTGTTCTTGGGCATAATAAACTCCTTATTAAAATGCGGTTAAAGGAATAATACATAAAAACATTAACGACACGAAGAAGCACCCCAAAACCGCCTCCCTCGACCTGGGTTGTTAATTTTTGTATTGGTTTTAGCTAAATAACTAATCCAATAAAAACATTCAGAAAAGAAATCATCGAAATACGGGTCATTTTTACAAAGCAAAACACTATCCAAAAATAGACCGTAATCAGTTTTCATTTCACAAATATGTACCAAATTCCTAGAAGCATTATTAGAAGCGTCAGAACATATCCTTGACCAGATATTCTTAGCTTCGCAATTGAAATCATAAGAGCTAGTAAACTTGCTAGCATCTAAGAAGAAAACACAATGATAATGTTCATTGTCACTTTGATTAATCTCTTTAACCCAGACATATTGGTATGACACACCTTTTCGTCTGAGATAAATTGAAAACAAATTCATAAATTTCTGAATTTTCTTATCATCTGTATCGAAGTAATAACTCTGAGGAAACCTTAAATCAAATCTAAGCAACATTACCATGGGATGACATTCTGTCATTAAGCGAAATCTCCTAAGTATCGCCTCCAAAATGTCATCTCTAATATTAAATTGATTATCATCGCCACAATTGACACTTAACCCACTAAAATAACCATCGTTAATTTTCACATAATTCCTCCGAATTTTTTGAGAAAAAACTATATATACTCATACCGTATTCATACCGTATTCTTATTTTCTTCTTTTTTGTTTTAAATTCATATTTATACTATCTTATATTAATTACTTATTTATATATAAATTATATTAATATAATTAAAGATACTACTATATAATAATAAGTGGTTTGTCAGACTTAATCGAAGTCATATAATATTGATGATGTTATTTTTAACACGAATCGTTTATTGAATTATTTGTATTAAATGTTTCGTATGTTATTTTTCTTTAATGTTCGTATTTGTAATGTGTTTAAGTTGATTGTGTAATTAAATATTTTTGCCAGAATTATATAAGACAAATTGCTCGATTGATGAATTATTTTATCTTGAGCTTAAAATTTTAATAATTCGGCAATAAAAATGAACAATATAAACAATAATCTTCTGGAAAATAAAAGTTTTCAAAATTTTTTCGTTGATTGTTTTTTTAATAAGTATATTCAAAGTTTTGAATTTTTAAAAAGTGAATATGTGTCTTTTATTCAGGTCATTTTTGATATCTCCTATCCTTTATCTAGGATTTTTGAATATAAATACGAGCATATTCAGATATTCAATTATAACTTCCAAAAATTTTTAACTCTCAGATCAAATTTGGGAGGAGCGGTAGCAAATAAAAATGTTATTTGGCTAAGAAGTGTTGACGAAAATAACATGATTTACTTTCAATATATTGTTCTCATTGATGCAAATTTTTTTAAAAATTGGCATGAAATTATTGATATTGTACAGCAGCATTGGTCTTTGACCTTAGGCACTGATGGTTCTGACTTGATATCTACTTGCAACAATAGGGACAGTCTTAAAAAACTCAAAAATGGTTTGGTTTTTTATAAAAAGACTTCTGAATTTGAACAAGCTCGCCAGGAAAGGTTAATGCTTCAGCAGGTTATTTCTTTGGCGGAATTTCTTGACCATGAAAAACAGCAAAAAGATGGTTGGATGATAAGCTCGACTCGCCAAGGCGAACTTAAAAAAATCATATGACGAGCACCTCTCTACCTCTGCTGGCTATACCCCCCTATAATCATATCGCAATATTCTGGCATAAAAAGCCGAGATTGCCTTTCAATGTGCATGACGCGCTTTAAGATATTGTGATGTTGCCAAGAGGAGCACAGATGTGCTCCTCGGCAATGTCAGTCTATGCCGCTAAAAGGGCATGCTCTTGACATAGACTGTTATGAGAATGGACAAGATTCAGGGCATTCAATGGCGTTATTCATTTAATATCAGACATATATCACTTCTTTGAAGGCCCGTTAAAATCCCCGCTAAAGCCATTATTGGGTTCTGTGGGTTTTTTTTATCTGTCCCCGCCCTGACCTGCCGGGAAACTTCGGACCACTCAATTCTTGAGGGTTTCCCCACGGTTCATGTTTTTTCCATACTGCCGACAGAAGTGTTCGGGCGTCATGTTGTTCAGGCTTGAGTGGGGGCGAACGGAGTTGTAGTGCCGCCTCCATTCCTCGATCACAACCCTTGCCTCGGCCCGACACCGGAACCATTCCATCGACAGGCACTCGTCTCGAAATTTGCCGTTAAAACTCTCGTTCAAACCGTTCTGCCATGGCTTACCAGGCTCAATCAGCGCCAACTCCAGAGATTCCCGGGCTGCCCATTTGAGCAACGCCTTCGACACGAACTCCGGACCGTTGTCAGAGCGAAGACTCAGAGGGGCTCCGCGTTCGCTGATCAGGCGCGACAACACCTCGATAACCCGACACGACCTGATGCTGCCGGCAACGTCTATAGCCAGACTCTCCCGCGTATATTCATCCACCACGGTCAGGCATTTGATCTGCTGACCGTTTGCACAGGCGTCGTAGACAAAGTCGTACGCCCACAGTTCGTTTGCACCCATCGGCAGTTGTGGCCGAGGACGGGACGCTGCAATCCGCTTCCGAGGCCGCTTTCTGGGTACCTGCAATCCAGCCTTGGACCACAAGCGGTACGCCTTGTCGACGCCCATGAAATGCCCCTGGCGCTCCATGAACACGTTGATCCGGCGATATCCGAAGCGCGGATACGTCGCAGCCAGATCCGTCATCGCCGCCATCAGCGGCTTGTCTCGGGCCTCCAGGCGCGACTCGTAGCGGAGTGACGATCGGGAGGTGGATAACAGCGCACACGCCCTGCGTTGTGAAAGTCCGCGGCTCCTGGCGTATGCCACCTGGAGGCGTCGGACGGGTGCGCCTACCATTTTTTTGCGGCGATTTCCTTCATGACCTCGATTTCTAGGTCCCGTTCCGCAAGGATCTTCTTCAGCCGCGTGTTCTCTTGTTCCAGCAGGCGTAGCCGCTTTACGTCATCGGCGGACATGCCTGCGAACCGCTGGCGCCACGTGTAGATCGTCTGCTCGCTGATTCCATGCTTCTTGGCTACTTGGGCCACCGGACTGCGGTCAGCTTCGCGCAGTATGCCCACCATTTGCTCTTCGGAAAATCGTCCCTTTTTCATCAGTTCCCTCGTGGTTGAGGGAGAAACCTATCTCAAGTTTCGACTGGTCTGAAAAGAGCCGAGCAGGTCAGCCCAACAAAGGAGTGATCATGCACGACCAAATTTACTGCTCATCCGAAACAACCAAGCTGGCTAAGGCCCTGATCCAGGTTCAGCAATCTTTGCAGCCTGCGACCAAGGACCGTCTCAACCCTTTCACCCATTCAAACTACGCCACCCTGAACAGCGTCATGGATTCCTGTCGTGAAGCGCTGCTGACCAACGACATCTGGCTCACCCAGTATCCAGTCCCCGCTGAACCCGGCCACCTCGGGCTTGTAACCAAGTTGGTGCATGCTGAATCCGGACAGTGGCAGTCTTCACACGCGGTTGTCCCCTTGCCAAAGAACGATCCCCAGGGCCTTGGCATCGCTATGACCTACATCCGGCGTTACTCAATTTCCGCTATGCTCGGCATCGTGACCGAGGAAGACACGGACGGAAACCTGCCCAAGGATTCAGGCAAGAGCGGTCCACGTCAGAAAAGGGCTCCTGCGATACAAGAGCCTGGAGATTCTCATCCTCCCAGTCGACCACAACCAGCCCAACTCCCAAAACTTGATGGCATCACCTACCAGGAGATCACCGCTACGGATGGTCAGGTCTGTATCGTGGCCACCGGCAACACCCAGGCGAAGAAGGAACTATTATCTGGAGCCGGGTTCAAATGGAATCCTCAGCGAAAAATGTGGTGGAAGTATGCGCATGCATCATGAAAATCCGGACACAAAACACAAGCGAAGGCTGCTCCATGCGGGCAGCTTTCGTCATTTTGGAGGGTAGGGCATGAGTGAAACCTTGCAAGTTCAAGCGGACCGATCCCATGGCCTCATGACGCTGCTCGCGAAAGGGCTTCTTGAATCGTCGGCGCAGAGAACCGCGTCATCGCTTGGAGATCGGAGCCAATATATAGGCATGTCGGATATTGGCCGAGCTTTGGAATGCCCACGAGCTGCGGTGGGGCAAAAACTATTTGGTAATGGCCATGATCAACAACTGGATCAGCATGCCGTCCAGGCACAGATCGGCAAACAACTTCGTTTCCAGCGCGGACATTGGTTTGAGGCGGGTATTGCCCAGGTCTTCAGGCAGCAGCGATTGCCCGTGATCGAGCAACTGGAGATCGTGACGAGTCATAATGGGGTGCCGATCAAGGCGCATCTGGATTTCGTTTTTGTCAGCCCAGTAGGAAAGCCCACGGTCCGGATTTTGGAGCTTAAAAGCTGCGAAAAATTGCCTAAAACACTGTATTCTTCTTACGAAACTCAGGTTTATGGCCAAGTATGCCTCTTGTGCGCACTTTGGGACCAACCGGCATTTGGCGTCCATGGTGAAGCAGATGGACATGGTAGTTCCGGGCTCACTTTTCCGCAGATTTGCCTGGAGAAGTTTGGAATCGAAATGCCAGCCCATCCGTCAGCGGTCGATATCGAGGCATGGGTGCTGTGCCTATCCATGTCGGATGCCAAAGCGTTCGGGCCATATCTGCCGGATGACACCATGTTAAGTCTCTGCCTCAAAACAGCCGAGGGCCTTTGGCGCAACGTCGATGGGTTGAAGAAAAATGACGAAGACTTTGACAACCTGCCCACTGCAGAAGGGTTTCATCCCCTGTGCTCATGGTGCGAATTCAACGCCGATTGCCCGAAATTTGATGGCCTTGACCAGCCGCAGTGGGGCAACGCACTGGACCAGCTCAAGAACTTGAAAGCTAGGCAGGATCAACTGGATGCCGAGATAACGGAAGTCGAGGCGGGTTTGAAGACAGCCTATGCCTTGAGTGATGTCCATGGGGCATGGATCAGCGCAGGAAGTCAGCGTTTTCGTGTTTCGACTCAAGCCGGAAGACGTACCTTGAACAAGGACCAATTGCGCTTGGAACTCTCAAAAGTCCTTGGAGAGGATGACGCGGATGCGCTCATCACTAGGTGTGAGTCTGAAGGCAAGTCCTTTGATCGGCTGAACATCAGCAAGATCAACAAATGCCCATAGGCCCAACAATTTCAATCAACATATCCCGGCTCCCCGTAACAGGGCGGCCGGGATTTTCATTTTATGGAGCACATTATGACCAATACTATTCGCGATGAGCTTGAGAAACTTCAGCCCATGGAACTGGACGCAGGTACCGTTTTTAGCGGTAGCCCTTCAGGCAGGATCATCAGGGGTTATGCCAGCCCATGCAGCTACACACCGGCTCCGGATCCCGGTTACATTTTCCACGAGACAAGCCGTGACATCGCTGTCTGGCTCATGAATATATCCGATCCCCTGTATGTCTTCGGACCCACGGGTTCAGGAAAAACGAGCGCTATCAAGCAGCTCGCCGCAAGGCTTAACTATCCCGTCTTCGAGATCACAGGCCACAGTCGTTTGGAATTTCCTGATTTGGTGGGGCACCTGTCGGTTCGAAATGGCAGCATGGAATTCGAGTACGGTCCTCTAGCCTTGGCCATGAAATATGGCGGGTTGTTTTTGTTGAACGAAATCGACCTGCTCGAACCGGCTACAGCCACAGGTCTCAATGGCGTTCTTGATGGTGAGGCGTTGTGCATTGCCGAAAATGGGGGAGAGCTCATCATCCCGCATCCGATGTTTCGATTCGCATCCACAGCCAATACTAACGGCGGGTCCGATGAAACCGGATTATATCAGGGCGCGCTCAGGCAAAATCTCGCTTTTCTGGATCGCTTTTGGCTTTGTGAGATGGGCTACCCTGCACGGGAAGCCGAGGAGAAACTTCTGGGTGGATGCTGCCCGAAATTGCCTGAAAGCATCCGTCAGAAAATGGTCGAATACGCAAACGAGGTTCGCAGGCTTTTCATGGGCGAAGCTGGTGCTGGTATGGCAAACAGTATCGAGGTCACGTTTTCAACCCGGACCCTTCTGCGTTGGGCTGATCTGACCGTGCGTTTTCAGCCTCTCTCCAGACAAGGGGTCCAACCAGTGACCTATGCCCTGGACCGGGCACTGGGATTTCGCGCCACCAGGGAAACCAGGGCCATGCTCCATGAGCTTGCCCAGCGCATTTTTCCTCAGTCCATGGGGGAGTAGAAAGGAGTGTAGCTGCTGAAACGCAAAAAGATGCCACCACTCCCGACGACCTGACCAAAGTACGCCAGGCCATGACCTCGGTCCTGCAGGCCATGGCAGCCAACCCATCCTACCTGACCAACTGCGCCCACCCTCCATCCGTTCGCCTGGAAAAACCCACACCACATGGCGGTAAATTCTGGAAAGCCGTGGCTCATCCAAACGGTCTGGCCTTGCAGTGGGGACGGCTCAATACCGCCGGGCAAGGTCGCGTCCTGGATATCCCCAGATGCGCTCAGGGCAATCCGGTGCAGGAGATGATGGATAGGGCGCTTGCCAAGATCAACGAGGGATACGGGCTTTGCTGGGTCACATTTTGAAAATCATCACACCAAACGAGCGAGGTTGAATATATATGGATATTGCTCAACACGATTTTCCGTTTCGCCAGTCCATCGAGCTGGCCAAACAGATCCCTTCGACCGGGTTTCGCTATCACTGGAAAGCCGAAGTCGATTCCCTTGGTCTAATCATTCGTATTTGGCTCGGTGGCATCGACGGCGTGCCGTTTCAGACCTGCGTCACCCGCATCATCAAAAGCCAGCAGTGCAAGAACAAAAATCCCGTTCAGGAGATGTGGCGCAGGGTGCTGGAAAAAATCGACAGGCAGGATTTTATCATCGTGAACGGAAATTAGGGCGCCACACTAGGCGCTCTTTTTATTTGAAGGAGAAGAATATGAATACGCAAACAGACATCAAGGTCTTGGACAGCCTGCTGGCTCTGCACCTTGAGGTGAACATCTGGACGGCACGCAAGAAACTGAGCCCCGAGGATTTCGATGGCGCAAAACTCCCCCCTGAGGACTTGGCGTCTTTGGGCAGCAAGAGAGTTTGTGATCCCGAAACCCTCCGAGTTTTTGGGACACTAAAAGCCAGGGCCGTGAGTCTCCTGGACAGACACGGCGTTCGCTTTCTGGGCGGCTGGGCTATTCCTGAAAACCAAGCGGACAGCATCGTAACCGAACTTGATCAGATCCTGCAGGACTTCAACGCGGCCAAGGAGGATTTTTTGTCCCGCTATGATGAATCCGTCCGGGAATGGATCGCCAAGCATTCGGGCTGGGAGCAGATAATCGCCGATTCGACCGTCAGCGCCGACTATGTTCGAAGCCGAATGGGTTTTGTGTGGAAGCTCTTCCGCATTGTCCCGCCAGATCCGATTGACCCGGTCATGGCAGGCCTCAACGACGAAGTGACAAGCCTGGGGCAAACCCTGTTCGGCGAGGTCTCCAAAGCGGCCACCGACGCTTGGCATAAATGCTTTGCCGGAAAGACCGAGATCACGCGCAAGGCTCTTTCTCCCTTGAAGACCATTCACCAGAAACTCTCTGGCCTGAGCTTTGTCGAGCCACGGGTATCTCCGGTTGCGGATCTCATTCACACAGCGTTCGAACATTTGCCCAAACGCGGGAAAATTGAAGGCGCGAATCTGCTCATGCTCCAGGGACTCGTATCCCTGCTGCGGGACGCGGAAGCGCTCATCGAGCACGGACAGAGAATCATGGACGGGACAAGCTCTCAGGACGTTTTGTCCCTGTTGGTTGGGGGGCAGGGGCGTGTGCTGGAACAGGGTGTCGAGGATGAGCTGGACATCATGGCGGAGGTGGACGACATGCCGCCAATTTTTCCGGACATGCCCATGCAGCCGGTGATGCCGAACTGCGGGCTTTGGTGATGGCAAAAATATTAAAATAATGAGCCCTGGAGTCACAAGCTCCGGGGCTTTTCGTATTTGGAGGACTTCATGATCGACACACGGGCCGTGATGCGCTCGCTGCCATTGGTGGCTAGCGTGCTCGGCAGAAAATACGGGGTGCTGGTCGAGATGGGTGGGGCAGATGCCTACACCGACGGCAAGACCATTCATCTTCCGGCCCTGCCAAGCGAGGTGCCGGACACTTTGCTGGCAATGGCCAGAGGCTACCTTGACCACGAAGCTGCCCATGTCCGGGAAACGAATTTCTCGGCGCTGGAACAGGCCAAGCTCACACCATTAGAAATGCACGTCTGGAATACCCTGGAGGACTGGCGGGTGGAGCATAAACTCGCGGCCATATTCCCAGGGTGCCGCCAGAATTTCGATTGGCTAATCGGGCATATCTTCGGCTCGGATGATCGGGGCGAACCCGCTGCTCCTGCGATGAATATTCTCAATTGGCTGCTGCTCGAAGTTCGGTCCTGGGATGTCCAGGTGCTGTCCAGGCATCGGGACACTTTGGCCGGACAGGTGGATATGGATTTTCCGGGGATGAGGCCGAAGATCAAACAGGTGCTGAAGCTGGTCCGAACCAGGTGCGATTCGACTCAGGCCGCCTTAGAGTTTGCCCGCGAAATCGTGCGCGTTCTGGATCAGTTCGCGAACCATACCGACAAGCAACAAGCACCCGGTCAAACCGGTCCTGAAGCGCAAAAGGCTCCTTCGGGTCCATTCGAATCAGGTGAAGCCAAAAGCGAAGAAGTGCGGAGTAACGACGAAAATCCCACGGAAAATGGAGGGGAATCGTCTCAACACACGGACCAGGAAAGCGAGCCTGTACTGTCCTACTCACCGTCCTCTGACCATGCCCACAGTCCCGAGGGTGCAGCTGATCCCGGTGCTGATTATCAGACCCGAGAAGAGCTACAGAAACTCTTGGATGCAGGGGAGGACGAGCTTCCACAAAATCTGGGGAACATCCTGGCGAGTGCTCTTAATGATACGTCGCAGGCATCGAGCTATTCCGGGATTTCCGTAGCGGTTCAGACATCCAAGCATGCAGCCCCGTTATCGGCCGACGATGTCCTGGAAGTCAGGCAAGCCTCCATGGCGCTGCGAACCAGGCTAAGCGGATTATTGCAGACAAAAATATTGTCGCGTGCATCAAGCGGCAGAAGAGGGCGTCTTGATACCGGGCATCTCCACCGCTTGGCCGTATCGGATCCGCGTGTGTTTCGCATCAAGTCCGAACGGGTTGGGATTGATACCGCCGTTCATATCCTGCTCGATTGTTCCGGATCCATGGTGCGCAGAATTCACCTGGCCTGCCAAGCCTGCTATGCGGTCGCCTCTGCCCTTGAGGCTTCCAGAATCAATGTCGCAGTCACCGCCTTTCCTGGGGCTCAACTTCCAAACGGATCCTACACCACCGTGTCCCCGATTATCAGGCACGGCCAGAAGGTACACACCACCCTCGATCTGGGTCCTGCTGGAGGTACCCCCATGGGAGAGTCGCTGTGGTGGGTCATGCAGGACATGCTCCCCCTCACAGAAAGGCGAAAACTCATCCTGGTCATCACCGACGGGGATCCGGACTCAGCGGACTGCGCAAACCAGGCGATCAAGCAAGGGTTACTCGCGGGTTTTGAAATCTACGGGGTCGGGATCACAAGCTCAGCCATCATGTCGCTATTGCCCGGAAGAAGCGTCGTCGTAAACGCTGTGACGGACCTTGCTCCAGCCATGTTTTCTATGCTTCAGCACGGCATCTTCAGCGACCAGCAAGGTTGATTTTCAATAAAATTGTCTGGCACATGGGAGCCTTTGGCTTTCGGCACGCAAACAACAACGACAACGGAGGACTAATGGGGAAAATTCGCAAGGGACCGACTCAGGGGCAGTCGAACGCAGGAAAGAGACCTTTGGCAGGAGGTGAGACCGCATGACCTGGGGGCCTGTTATCGCGATAGCAATCGCCATACTTGAAATCGTGAAGGAGAATATCGATGACTGAAGAAATCATGCCCAGAGAGGATAGGATGGGAAAAATCCTGACGTTTATTGGTGGATGTCTGGCCGGAGTTATTGGCGTGTTTACAGTAGCAGCGATGTCGGAGATTTCATCCGAGAAGAGGTCCGAGGAAAATGACAATTTGCCTACAGTCTCAGATGAAGAAGGCATTCTGAAGTGATCTTTTGGGGTGGAAGCCTAGCGCCTCCATCCCAATTTATCGTTGTGATCTATCATAGCTAATTTGATAAATATATATAATTTACATAATTTCATAGGTTTAGCATAAAATTTATCTCGTTTTTTTACTTTTACGAGCAAAATTAGGTAAAATACGAGAATAAAAATTAGAATATGAATTTAATTTGATTATAAACTACCAAAAAATTAATTAAACGAACAAAATTAAAAAATAAAATATATTATAAAATTAGATACGAGAAAAATTAATAATTAATCATGCTTTAATAAAAAATCGCCGCCTTCTAAACTGTGTTTCATGATCAGAATAAATGTTGGCGCGATGACCAGGAGTGGGGCGGCACGGTGAATCTTCTCGTCGTCGACCGATCCCTCGAACTGATGGACGGCCGGATTGTCGTTGCAATTAAAATGGTGAGATGTCCGCCAGGCGCTTGAATAGAAAGTCTGGAAACTGGGTGGTTGATCCCAAAACTGAAATTTTTCAGACGATACAAATCATGCCAAAGTGGGAGCTGGAGATATGAGGTGTTGTGACGGAGATGGTGCGGAGAGTACTAATCGGTAGGCGCTCCTTTGAATACAGTAGACATTATGGTGACTATTGGAATTCTATCTTCTTAAATTTGTCATACAATTTGGTGAATGGTTCCTGCGTGATCGATTATTTTGCTCAAGCAGAGAAGGCGTATGACAAATAAATTGTTGTCATTACAACGTGTATAAGGTTAGTTATTTTTTTTGATTTATTTTCACATCATTATATTTTATTAATTTTATTTGTCGTTAATGGAATCATTTTTTCGAAATAACTTTTCAGTTATCATTAATATGTAGTCAAAAAAATTGCAAAAAAATATATTTATATGAATGTTTATGTGTATTTTTATTATAAAAATACTTAAAAATTATAATAAATCATAAAATTAACATATTTTTAAATACAAGTTGAATTGAAATATAGATCTGTTTAGACATTATTTTTTACTGGAGAAAAAATGAAGATTTTAAGAGTTTTTATTATTCTATTTATTTGCATATCTATTTCTGGATGCTCTCAAAATAAACGCTATATTGGAGAAGACTCGCTAATTAATAATTTAAACAGTATTCCTGCATCTGTGCCGATTACTAAAGGTAATGAATATATTGTTGCTAGCCCAATAGCGGGGTCTGGGAAGACTATGATGCAAAATAACATTGATGCATATTCTGGAAAAGAGCATATAAGTACTACAGTAAGTATTGTTTGGAAGTGGGATATGAAAATTGAAAATAATTATATTGTCACTAAAAATATTTTAACAATAAAAAATAAATTACAAAATGAAACAAAAATATTAGAAATGTATATTGATGGTAAATACGATATGAATGGTAAAGAAGTTTTAACAACAATTAGTTCAGATAATAAAGATGCAAAATTTACAGAAGAAGAAATAAATGGTTTAAAAGCCGAAATGTCAAAATATATAAAAGATAGATTTTCTATATATGGTAAAAAAATAAAAACAGGAGATATTCTTAGATCGACACAGTTGCCTGATTTTAAGTTGATAGATGAAAATAAAGTCAACGAGATAGTCAGAGGCACTGGATTATATAAAAATAAAAAAGTTGTTATAACAGAAATTGCGTTTGATAATTCAATAGATAGTTCGAGCGATATTACTATGCGTGGTAATGGTTATAACTTGTATGACTATGAAACATTCACTCCTGTTTATGGAGCACATTATTATATCACTAAAATTAAAACAGACGATCTAGACATGGATATGAATGTAGAAATGATATTTGATACTCCAGAATTTGAAACAAAAAGTGTTATAAATAATAATTTTACGGATACTAAAAAATCCAATGAATTTTCAAAGTCCCAATGGCTTGAATCCGCTGAAAAAATTAAAGCCCTTGGTGTTCTGTTAGAAAAAGGACTAATTACCCAAATAGAATACGATTCCAAGAAAAATGAATTATTACAGAGCTTTTGATCTATAAAAACATTGCGCCCAACAATTGAAAAAGATTGGCACGACTGAACCGCTGTTTTTTATAAACGGGCAGATGGTTGTGTTTTCCTCGGGTATTTTTGGTTGATTTGAGTGGGTCAAAAAGGTAGGTCAAAATTCAACGGATAATTGTTTCTTGATGTGAATAAGTCCATGATTTCAGGCTATTGACTTATATAGGACCCCGAGTCCCCCCTTCGACACCAGGAAACTAGGGCGTTGCAGTTAACAAGCTGCAGCGCCTTTTTCTGTTTTTTCAGGCGGTTGCAATCTTGGCTTTAAGGTCAGTCGAAGGGAATTTGGCTGAAATTTGAGGGTCAAACCCGGGGGTCAAACTCGGGGGTCAAGATTGCAAACCCATGGTCTGAAAAAGGGAGCCTGGACTATGCGGAAATCAGCATCTCATTCGAAGCCACTGAGCGTCATAAGTGAACCGCCTATTACCCCTTCTGATCAGATTTCGAAAATCACTCGTCGTAAGAAAAATACATATTCGCCAAGTAATCTTTACCTGAAGGGGAAATTTTATTATTTTCGCGCATCTATTCCAAAAAAATTTCGAGTTGGGATAGGCCAATCAGAAGTGCGAATCGGCTTGCAAACTCCATATATTGGCGAAGCAAGGCGGATAGCCACTAAGCTCCGCGTAAGGATGGATGAAATTTTGGACGAAAATGTGCCAGTCAGCCCAGAACATTTACGCAAAGAATTGCTTGCTAGGTTCATCAAGGTGCTTGAGCAAGATGAAAAAATTCATATCTCTCACCGGGAGATTAAAGATAGACTGCAAGAATATTTAAGAAAGCAGTTAGATTTGCATTCTCAAAATATTAACAAGAGACCAAGGGTGCAAATTGAGGAAAATGAATCGATATCAGTCGGGCAATATTCTGATGCATGCGCCAGGATACTAAGTAGCGCCGTTAATAATCCTGAGTTGCTGGCAAATGATGGATTTATAGGCGTAGTTCATTTGATGAAAGAGGGTGTATTCAATCCCGATGAGGTTACAAAGGATAATGTTTTAGAAATTATTAATGAGTTTATAAAAACTCAAATTACATGTCACGATATTGTAAGCGCGCGTAGTAATGGCGATTTTGTCAAAGAACTGCCTCTCTTTAATGAACACGCGAAGCAAAACAATCAAATAGAGGTTCAATCGTTTGCTCCCAAGGAAGAAACGAAAATCCCTAGTTTGAAATTTTCTGAATTGGCAAATAAATATATAGATTCAAAGATTTCAGATGAAGCCTGGAAGTCTCATAGTTTGCCTGATCACAAAAGCCGCCTCAACACGTTTATCGAGGTTATGGGGGACAAGGCTATCGATGAGATAACTCGCGATGATATGCGAAAGTATCGTGAGACACTTCGAAAACTGCCTCCGAATCGTGCTAAATCAAAGTTATATAAAGGCAAGTCTATAGATCAAATACTAAAAATGAAGCCTAAGACAGTATACTCTGTAAAAACAGTTAATATATTTGTTGAAGCTGCTTCGAGTCTGTTTGAGTGGGCTATGCGAGAAGGGATAATAACTTTTAATCCTGCAAAGTCCCTCAGCATTAAGGATGATAGGCAAGAGATTGATCTTCGTGATGCGATAACTGTCGATGATTTGAAAATTTTATTTTCGCATCCAGATTTTAAAATGAAAAAAATCAAGAGGCCATCCTTTTATTGGGCGCCCATTATTGCTCTGTACACAGGAATGCGGCTTGAAGAAATCTGTCAATTACACTGTGATGACGTATATAAAGTTGACGATCTTTGGGTGTTTGACATTAATTTGAATAAATCCAGAAACGGCTTGGTTGAGAAAAAGCTTAAAACAAAAAATTCAGTTCGAATAATTCCAGTACATAGCAAGTTAATTGAATTAGGACTGCTTAAGTATAGAGATAAAATTCTAAAAGATAAGCATGAGCGATTATTTCCTGATTTAAACTTGTCTAAGAATATTTCAAAATATGGAAGGCAGGTGGGTAAGTTTTTCTCTGATTTGATCAAGAAATGCGATATAGCAGGGAAAAAGAGTTTTCACTCATTGCGCCATACGTTCAGCGATTATTTTAAGGTGAGAAATTTGCATACTGATGTTTTCAGGCAAGTTTTTGGTCATGAAATTGAAATGCTAGCTAGTAGGCAGTATGGATCTAAGTTCAGTCCAAAAATTTGTTATGATGAAGTGATATCAAAAATTGAATTTGGTATATAGAGTATGATAGATTTAATGCGTCAGTTTTAAATTTAGGTTTTGCTCTTAAGATTATTAAATGCAATAATCAGTACAATTTTACTATGAGAAGAATTGTGGTTGTCGTAGTTAAATCATTGCGAAAATATCATTGATTTTTTTAACGCTAATTGAGTTTGTTGTATAAATCTTATTGCGCTTTTTGTTGAAAAATTATTATTCTATGCATATTGAAATTAGTTAATTTAAAATATTATAATTTGTAGGTATAAATGAAGTCAAATTTTGATAAAGTGATGGATGGAGTAAATGAATCGCGACATCATATATATTTTTGGCGAGCTGAGTATAGAAAAAGAAAATTTATGGTAGAACATCCAGATAAATATAAGTCATTTCCAAGCTTAATTAAGGATATATATCGAGATCTTAATAAGTTATTCAGTAATTTTCCGAATGACAGGCAGCGCATTGGTGATGATTATTATGATAAATTGCAGCAATCTGTTTTTCTAGAGGGATTTTCTGATTATAAAACACCAGTTTTTATAGGGAATTTTAACGTTAGAAATTTTTTTTCTCGTGATAATATCCCAGAATTAATATGGAAAAATATATTTGATACTTGCTTTTTTTCTTTTGAATATGATTATTATATCAGTTTTTTGAGTTCAAAGTGTGATATGTATGGTATATTAAAATTGTTAAGTGAGGGGAAGGCTTTGCCAACCCCTCCTGAAACACATTTTAATAAAACGCAAAAAGACTTTATTCCTTCGCATTTGTTAAAGGTCCTGCGTATTGATAGGAGTGGTAGTGAAGTGGATTCACTCACAAAACAAATTTTGATTGAATATAATAAACAACATCCTCAATTCAGAGGTAGTAGTGTTTTAAAAAGTAAAAGTAGTATCAATTACGATGTTGCGATATTGGCGGATATTTTTAATGAACAATTTGACATAGAGAAATCAATTAATGAGATTCAAGAAAAATTAATTTATATGATTTATGATCATAAATCTAGAAATAAAATTGATCTTAACGATCGTGAAATTGAATTATTACGAAAATTATTTGATAAATTTGCAAGGGGCCATACAAGATCTTCCCATTCTCACTCGCGAGCAACAGGATTGTGGATATGGGATTATATGTATTTTAATCCTAACATTAAAACGCAAGCAAAAGTATACAGAGAATTTAGTCAATTAGATTTAAAAAAGTATCATGATTTTGATGAAAAAAATGAAAGTAGTCGGAGAACTTTTGATGGAATTATGGTAAGCACCAGGAAGTCAATTGATGAAGGCGAGGTGTTGCCAATAAAAAGATAGATTCGACCATCCGGGAAACTTCGGACCGCTCAATTCTTTAAGGTTTCCCCACTGTTCAGGCTTGAATGCGGGCGAACGGAGTTGTAGTGCCACCTCCACTTCTCGATCTCAACCCGCGCCTCGGCCCGACACCGAAACCATGCCATCGACAGACGCTCGTCTCGAAATTTGCCATTAAGACTCTCGTTCAAACCGTTCTGCTATGGCTTGCCTGGCTCAATCAGCGCCCGATTCAGATGACTTCCGAACCGCCCATTTGAACAGCACCTTCGACACGAATTCCGGTCCGTTGTCAGAACGCAGGCTGAGAGGGGCTCCACGTTCGCTGATTAGTCGGGACAGCATCTCGATCACCCGGCCCGACTTGATAATCCCTGCAACGTCTATAGCCAGGCATTCACGCGTCGTCGTCCACCACGGTCAGGCATTTGATCTGCTAACCGTTCGCGCAGGCGTCGTAGACAAAGTCGTACGCCCACAGTTCGTTAGCTCCCATCGGCAGTTGCGGACGCGGGCGAGATGCAGCCACGCGTTTCCGAGGCCGCTCCTGGGCACCTGCAATCCGGCCTTGGACCACAGCCGGAAATCCTTGTCGGCACCCATGACATGCCCAGACGTTCCATGAACACGTCGATCCGGCGATATCCAAAACGCGGATATGTCGCAGCCAGGCCCGCCATGGCCGCCATCAGCGGCTTGTCCCGGGCCTCCATCCGCGACTCGTAGTGGAGCGACGACCGGGAAGTGGATAACAGCGCACACGCCCTGCGTTGTGATAGCCCGCGACTCTTGGCGTATGCCACCTGGAGGCGCCGGACGGGTGCGCCTACCATTTTTTTGCGGCGATTTCCTTCATGACCTCGATTTTGAGGTCCCGTTCCGCAAGGATCTTCTTCAGCCGCGTGTTTTCCTGTTCCAGCAGGCGCAGCCGCTTCACGTCATCGGCGGACATGCCGGCGAACCGCTGCCGCCACGTGTAGATCGTCTGCTCGCTGATTCCATGCTTCTTGGCCGCCTGAGCCACCGGGCTGCGGTCAGCTTCGCGCAGGATGCCCACCATCTGCTCTTCGGAAAATCGTCCCTTTTTCATCAGTTCCCTCGTGGTTGAGGGGGGCACCTATCTCAAGTTTCGAATGGTCTGAAAAGAGCCGAGCAGGTCAAAGTAAAAAATCAGACGGGAAAATCTTGCGAATAATGTCTTAGAATTCAGAATGAAACTATGAAAGAAAATAAGCTCAGTGCCTCAATGGGGCCCTGAGCTTTTTCTTTGCATTTATTATTAGGAGTAAGTCTATGCGAAAATTTTAAATAATCAAGCGGCGGAAGAATATTTTCAATATTCAATGGTAAAAAAAATGTTGTAAACTATTTGGGGGTCTTATGCAAAATCAGTTGTCTGTTACTCAAGCAGTGAATTTTAAGGAGCTTATTCGCGACGTTAATATTGAATCTCCCTATTTAGAGAATACAGTATTGATGTGCTGTGTAGTCTCTCAATGTATAGAATCAATATGCAGCTATGACAAAGAACGAATGAGTATGTGGGTGAGTGGAATAGTGAATCAAGATCACGCAATCTCAGTAAACTTTACTGAACAAGGAATGTTGTTAGCGAAGATTTATTTTCAGAGAATAGAAGGATTTGTTCCCTTTGTATCGGCAGTGAAAAATTTGTCTATGGAAGGCGCAAGTCGTTTTATTTTAGATAACTTCGGATATTTTCAACTTGCAAGACTTCTGGGATTGAAGCGCTCCGGGGGATATAGTTCTTCAATTTCATATTTAGGCACAGATCCAAAGGTGATTTGTCCAAAAGTAATTAAAATTGGAGAAAGAAATTTTTATAAGTCAACAGAATTGTTGTTTAGAAACTATTCTGGAGCAGTTGACTTTTGTGTTATCTCGTATGTGAATAAAGAGTATTATTTTCTTCTACCTTGTGCATTATACGCTAATAATTCTAAGCAAGGGATTAGAGATTTGTTTCTTGCGCCAGGATTGCATGAATCGAAACATTTATTGTTTAATGCAAATGTTTTGAATTCGACAAAAAATTTAAATGTTCTTTTTTTTGAAAATTTGCGTATTGCAGGTGATTTTCATAACAGAATTCAGGATTCATTAAGTGTTTCAAAAAGTGAGTACGTTTCAACTGCTCATTATGGCGGTATTAATTATATTAATGATGTCGATTTTTCATGCCTTTATGGTCAAAATGTATATATAATTTCTTTTCCTTCAAAAGAAAGTTATTTGAAAATTATTGATTATGCCGAAAAATGTCTTTCTGCTGGCGCGAATAAAGTTATGATTGTTTTGGATCCTATTCTTGAATATCCAAAGTATGGCAGTGATGTTGACTATGCCGCCTTGCCATGTCCGTTTGAGCGTTTTGTCGCGCACAACGCGTTTTGTTATAAGGAGAGAGAGCTTTCGCCGATGATTTATAGGATTCTTAAATATGCGATCCCTTTTGAGCGGTATTTCTCTTGGGCGCAAGAAATGATGCTTATTGATGTCCCAAACTCTGTCCCTTCAAATGAATCGTTTTCCTCTCTTGTGTCTAATGGTTACGATATGGTTTGTAAGCCTCTTAAAGATATGGATGATAATGTTATATCTCTTAACATTATGCTTAGACCGGATAAGGTTACAATGTTGGCTGGTTATTCCCACGAGGGAAAGACTATGTTTATGATGTCTTTGATACTGGCGCATATAGCCGGAATTGACTTGTTAATTTTTAAAAATAATAATCCTGGAAAAGTTTTACTAGTTGATTCTGAGTCTGGAGAAGATTTTGTCCAAGAAGTATTGATGCAACTCAGTCAAGCTTATGATGTTAATAAGAGTGTTTTGCGTGGTTTTAAATATATTTCACTATTAGATATGCCTCGTGATAGGGTTAATGATTTTGATCTGTTGTCAGAGAATACTCAGCTCGAGTTGAAAGCTTATGTTGAGGATAATGGCGTAAATCTACTAGTGCTGGATAATCTGCAATCAATGTTTGAAAATGCTTCAGCATCCTCGAAAACTCTATATTTACTTATAAAATTTGTTGAGTTGATGCAGTCAATTGGCATTGCTGTGTTGCTTGTTCATCATACTATTGACTCTAAAAAAGATAAGCCTCAAGGTTTGACTCAATTAGTTAACCGTATGCGTAATTGGATACTACTTGAAGGCCCAGCTACACTTGGACCTGAACTTGAGAAATTGGGTGTTGCTGGAGATCCTTTTGTTAAAAAATTCATAGATGAGCCAGGTGTGTTAGCGCGTGTTGTGTTCAAAAAGTGTAACTCCTATCCGCGGCTACGAGGTCAGAAATTTTTGTATCATCTGCCTTATGCCAATATTCGGAATCAAGAGCCAAAAAAGTGGATCAGTGATATTGAAGGGCATAATCATTATGGTGATGACTGCCTTTGTAGTCAGGATAATGTAGATTTTTTGAATCCTGTAGAATCTGCATCATATACAAATGAAGCAATTGATATAGCGCCTATTGATGATTTTAAAAACAATTGTGATAAAGTCATAGAGTATGCACAAGATCATTCGGGCTTTAATGGAGTTCAAATACAAAGAGCATTTTCTTGGAGCAAGAAACCCGTTAAAAAAATTCTTGATCATCTTGTCGAGTCTGGTGTCCTTGATAGGACAGGTTCCACGAGTTCCAGAATGTATCGCCTTCGGGTTGATTACGATAAGATCTAAGGCCTAGATGAATCCAGACAATGTCCCCCTGGACAGCTCCATAAGCCCTTGGCATCCGCTGGGGGCTGTTTTTTTTTGCGCCGAGCGTAGTCCGTTAATTGGTCCATGTCTCCTGCAGGCCGCGAAGAGCGGAGCTACGAGCAAGTGATACTGATGCGTCTTAACCCAGGAGATCTGTGTGCCCGTTTGGAAGTCCGCGCGAGTCCTGAAAGTGGTAAGGGCCATCCTGACACCGAGGGGGCATGCAGGCCGGTGCAGGACCGGTTGTCGCCGGAAGCCACGGCTTACCTGATGCGTGATCTGCAATGGTGCCTGGCGCAGTCTGAAAAAATCGGAGAACGCTGCCTGGAGCTGGTCCATGATCTCTTTACCCACCGCGTCCTCGACAACCTGTGAGCTGTTCAAGGTCTGCTTCAACTCCTGGGTCGTTATGGCAAACGACGACTGGAGGCGGCCTGCGCCAGAGCCCTGGCTCACGGGGTCGGGACGTACCGCAACGTGAAGAACATCCTGGAGAAGGGTTTGGACCAACAAAACCTCACCCTGCCCATCGCCTTGCCTGATGCCTACGGCGGAACGTCCCGCTTCACCCGCAACTCTGACCTGCTCAACTAAGGACACAGCAATGAACCCCATGCCCCAACTCACGCCGCACCTGAAACAGCTCCGCCTCTCCGGCATCCTGGACTCACTGGAGGTCCGCAACCGTCAAGCCGTGGAGCAGAAGCTCGCCTACACCGACTTCCTGGCCTTGCTCATCGAAGACGAGATCGCTCGCCGTGAGCAGCGCAAACTCGTTATGAGGCAGCGCCGGGCTGGTATCAACGCGCAGAAGACGCTCGAAAGTTACGACTTCCCCTTCAACCTTGGAGTGAACCAGGCGCAGATCATGGATCTGGCCACCTGTCGCTACCAGGAGGAGAAGGTCCCGGTGCTCATCGTCGGCCCCTGCGGCACCGGCAATAGCCACCTTGCCCAGGCACTGGGCCACATCGCCGTACGTCGCGGCTACGACACCGTGTTCGCTTCCCACGCTAAGCTGCTAGGTCAACTCGCTTCAGCGCGGGCCGTGGGCAACTTCGAGCGCAAGCTGGCGGCACTGACCAAGGCAGACCTGCTCATCATCGACGACTTCGGCCTCAAGCCCATGCGCCCCGGGCAGGACGAAGACTTCCACGACGTCATCGCGGATCGCTACGAGCGGCGGCCAACGATCATCACCAGCAACCTCGACTTCTCGGAGTGGAACGACGCCTTCCACAACAAACTGCTGGGGGCAACCACTCTCGACCGTATCATGGATGGTGCCTATCAGTTCGTGCTGGACGGCAAAAGCTACAGGACCCCTCGCGGGGATCTTGCCCCTTGCAGAGGCCGACTCATAAACGCATAACCAGACGAGGTCGTCCTAGCGATAATCTCTTATGTTTGCTGGCGTCATTATGGTGCCCATCGGTGGCGCTATTTGGGTGCCCATTCACAACCTTAAGGCGAGAGTGCTTTTCACCACATCACTGTGATGCGGATAATGGCACGAGATTCTGACAGCGGCAGAGTTTTCTCTTGCCGGGATTAGGTTCGGTTCGTTTGGTTCGGTCCTCACCAAAGGTGCGAACAAACAATTAGAAAAATAATTTATATATGTCAACAAGTTGGGCTAGCTGGGTTTTTTGCATAAAGGATTTTCCAAATGATCATGAGGAAGCACTTCGTGCGGGGTCACTCCGATGCGTGTGGACGTACACCTGAAAATTGACACTTCTTCGCCGGGTTGCTGTTTATGAATCTTCCGATCTGGAGCATCATGTTGGTCATTACGCAATTTATACTCAGCCGACAATTCCCCTTCACCGGGAGTTTAAAATCCAAGCTCCGTTCGCGCACGTTCGATTCCTTTCTTCTGAACTTCGAGGTCAGGGTTTGTCTCGGAGTTATGGATCGCGCTGCGGATCAGTGCATCGACTTTTTCCCGTCCGCTTGATGATTTTGCCGCTTCCCGGGGGGTCTGTCCGTTAAGGATCGGAAGAGGGGTGTCGACCCATTTACTCCAGTGGTCGAGAAACATGTTTTCCATGTGCTCCCTGACCGCAGGATCTTGCATCATCTTGTTGTGGAAACCAAGCGGGTCTTCATCGTCTTCGGCGCGTTCTTCTGGATTACGCATGGGCTTGATGCTTGTGGTTTTGTAGTGCGCCTTGTCGCCCATCGCGTTTGTAATGATTTCCTGGATTTCAGCCGCTCTTTTTTCCGAGTTCACTTCGACGGTCATGGAGTCACTTTCAATGTCTATGTAGCCGAGGATGGTGTTCGACATTGTCTTGGCTTTCTCTGTTTCAAGGTGACTCCAGGGGATTGTCACGCCAGCAAGTTCACCGCTCTCGGTATAGTCTGCGTTTTCAAGGAGTTGCTCTGGCGACTCCGTCACGCAGAGATGGGTCATGGCGTTAAAGGCATCTTTGGGGTTTGAGATGCGGTAGTGAAGCGTCTGCAGGGAGAGAGGATCGCCATCCGTGTTCGACAAGGACGGAGGGTTGATGGCCGCCGCGTACAATTCCAGAAAAACCTCGCGAATCTCAACTTCGTATTCTGCCAGATCTTCCGTTGAGAGCGCATTTTTCCTGCCTAAGAGGGATGTGCGCAGGTCGATGACATGGGTTTTCCATGGCAGAGGGAAGGATATGGGGCTCGCGGCAGAGAGAAATTCAACGTCGTCGACCCTGGAGATGGCACAAAACAGGATGGACCCTTGAGCCAGCCACTCTGAGGCGCTGTGATCGGTGACCCTGTGCGGACTGCCGGTGAGAATGTCGTGGCAGGCAAAGCCGTTTCCCGGAAAGACAGCCGTGACCTCATAGAACGAAAAGACCAGGCAGCCCACGGATTCAAGGACGTGAAGTTCCAGGCTGTCGATCTTGCTTGATCTTTTATGGCGGTAGAGTTCCGCGATCGTGGTGTCGGCGGGAAGGGCAATTTCAAAATCAAGTTCTTCGATGTCAGGCTGCGTCAGGTCCCAGCTACAGAGAATCCAAGGTATCATCACCTGTGAGAGATCATCGATGGTGTCCTCGTTATCGAGTTCTTCGCCCCAGAGCAGGAATGTGTCGATGGCCTCGTCCATGCCTTCCGCTTCAAGCGTGTTCTGCGCAAAGGTCATGAGTTTGCCGGTCAGGCTTTTGAAGGTCTGGCTGATTCTTCGGTAGGAAAAATCCTGACTCTCTTCCTTGGGCAGGCAGCATTTCTTGTATTTCTGTCCGCTGCCGCAAGGGCATGGGGCGTTCCGGGATATTTTCACCGCACATCTTCTCCCTGAAAGGATTTTTCGGCATCAAGCCATCTTCTGATTCAACTCCTACGATTATTCGTCATTCTCCACAATCTGAGATCAATCAGTATCACGTAACGGTTGTGAGACACTTGATGAGCACATTCGCTACATTATAAACTGTATGCAATATGATTTCAATGATGTTGCATCTAGGTAATTTTATTCATTTAGTGATTGCAAAATTTTATAAGTGTAAAAAATTATTCCGCCAACTATATTATAGCTAACTGATTGTGTTCAAGCTGTTAAAGACAAAATTAAATGAAATTTTAAACATTAATTTGTTCTAGGTAAATAGGTAATACCTAATACAACTACTACTTATCACAATGCCCATAATTAAACATACCATCTACACATAAACATGAATCAAGATGTGATGATTAAAGACATTTATCGAGATAATGACATGGAGTTAAAAATGCCAATTACTTATGACAACTCATTTAATGGTCATCCTATTAACGCTGACGAAGAGAGGCGTTTAGGTTGCAAGACTGAGATATTAGAAAAGTATGACAGTAGAATGACAGACATGTTTAATCGACACTCAAAAGTGTTACAAGTCAGATTTGACCTGAGATATCCTCAGGATGGTTCAGTAGCACCTATTTCAGAGCACATACATGATTTTAACTATAACCTCAAAAGGAGTCTTAGTCGGAAAAAGGTAGCAGGTGGTCATGACGTGGATCCTCAGTTGATATGGGCTAGAGAGCAGAAAGACAGTGAACATCCACATTATCATCATTTGTTATTAGCAAATGGTAACGCTGTACGTGACTACTATCCGATAGTGCAAAAAGCTGAAGAGTTATGGAACCGTACCATAGGCAGTGATCGACCAGGACTAGTTCATTATTGTGACAAGTCTAGTAATGGGGTGCCACACGAGAACGGTATCATGGTACGCAAGGGTACAGATGCAGAGTCTGAACAGATAGACAAGTGTTATCGTCAGGCGAGTTATTTGGCTAAGGAGAGAGACAAAGAGCGCAAGGTCAAAGGTGTATGGACATGTGGGTCTAGCAGGGTGAAGTCTAAGTGAGTCTCTTGATAAAGCTTTATTTTGTTATGCAGCAAAATGCAGTGAAAGATTCCAGTAAATGCTGGCATATATTTGCCTCAATTCTTCATATTTCAGTGGTCCAGTATAGTTGTCCTGCAACATAATTTTTATTAACGTTTAACTGTTTAAGAGGTGTATCGTGTCAGACAAAAAGAATCTACCAAAGATCAACCAATCCAAGGTCGTTAACATACGTGGTAAAGATGTAGCTACTTATGAAGCTGCCCTAGATTATGCTCATCAGTGCGGCATAATGAGTTTAGCTGTTGATCCTATTCAACTGCCTGATGCATCCAACGGTAACACAGCTATTTTTTCAGCAAAGTTGACGACAGAGGATGGCAGAGTGTTTAAAGATATTGGAGATGCTAATCCTAACAATGTCCCACGTGGCTGTACAGAAAGCTTTATACGCGTAGCTTCCTCACGAGCTAAGTCAAGGGTTATATCAGATGCGTATAATCTTAAGTCTATTTTAGGAGATATTCTTAATAGCGCTGATACAAGCAGAGATAATAAAGTGATTGATGTTGATTTTGAAGTTATGGACCAGAATCAGCAGCCTACTCAGAAACAAGCTCTAAACGGTGGTGGTAGTAAGCCTTTGTCAGCTAAGCAGTCAGAATTGATATATAGTTTGGCTGAAAGAAAAGGAGTAGATGCTCAATCACTTGCCATACAAATGTTTGGAAAAAGCGTACAAGAGTTGCAAGGTAGTGAAGCCAACGAGCTCATACAGTCATTGAAGTAAATGTTGCAGATGCTTGGTTGGAAGCATTATGATGTGTGGGAGGGATCGTAGTTGGTATGGTCCCTTTCCGAACAGTCAGCGTATACTCCGGCAGGGCTGGGTAACTACCTAAGTAGTCTGCAACTCCCTGAGATTATGACTTGTGTCATACACGACCTCTGGGCTATGGCCTTGAAAGTTTTGTTGCAAAGCGTAAGGAGCAATAACGGGCTATGAACCATGTGATCCATCACAGCATCGTGAATTTTATCTGGAGTATCGCCGACGACGTGCTGCGCGATGTTTATGTGCGCGGAAAGTACCGTGATGTGATCCTGCCAATGACGGTCATCCGCCGTCTCGACGCGCTCTTGGAGTCGAGCAAAGAAAAAGTGCTTGGCATGAAAAAGCAACTCGACGGGGCTGGGATCGCCAACCAGCACGCCGCGCTTTGCCAGAGCGCAGGCGAGGCCTTTTACAACGTCTCGCCCTTTACCCTGCGCGACCTGAAGAACCGCGCCAAGCAACAACAGCTCAAGGCGGATTTCGAAGCTTATCTGGACGGCTTTTCACCCAATGTCCAGGAGATCCTCGACAAGTTCAAGTTTCGTAACCAGATCCCCACGTTGATCGAGGCCGACATCCTCGGCCACCTGATCGAGAAGTTCCTCGACGGCCGCATCAACCTCAGTCCCAAACCGGTGCAGGACGTGGACGGCAACGAGATCCTTCCAGCGCTCGACAACCATTCGATGGGCACCATCTTCGAGGAGCTGATCCGCCGCTTCAATGAAGAGAACAACGAAGAGGCCGGAGAACACTTCACCCCCCGCGACGTGGTCAAGCTCATGGCAGACATGATCTTCCTGCCGGTGGCCGACGACATCGAATCCGGCACCTACCTCGTCTATGACGGGGCCTGCGGCACCGGCGGCATGCTGACCGTGGCGGAGGAACGCCTGGCCGAGCTGGCTGAAAGCCACGGCAAGGATGTCTCCATTCATCTGTTCGGCCAGGAGGTGCAACCGGAAACCTACGCCATTTCCAAGGCCGACCTGCTGCTCAAAGGCGAAGGGGCCGAGGCCGAGAATATGAAATACGGCTCCACGCTCTCCAGCGATGCCTTCCCATCGCAGGAATTCGACTTCATGCTCTCCAATCCGCCTTACGGCAAGAGCTGGAAGACGGACCTGGAGCGTCTGGGTGGTAAGGGCGACATCAAGGACCCGCGCTTTGTCACCCAGCACGGCGGCGACCCGGAATACAAGATGATCACCCGCTCCTCGGACGGGCAGCTTATGTTCCTGGTCAACAAGCTCTCCAAGATGAAGCACGCCACTCGCCTCGGCAGCCGTATCGCCGAGGTCCACAACGGCTCGTCGCTCTTCACTGGCGACGCCGGTCAGGGCGAGAGCAACATCCGCCGCTGGATCATCGAAAACGACTGGCTGGAGGCCATCATCGCCCTGCCAGAGAACATGTTCTACAACACCGGCATCGCCACCTACATCTGGGTACTGACCAACCGCAAGAGCGAGGAACGCAAAGGCAAGGTCCAGCTCATTGATGCCACCGAATGGTATGTGCCGCTGCGCCGCAACCTTGGGAAGAAGAACTGCGAATACTCCGAGGAACACATTCGCGCCATCTGCGACCTGGTGGTCAATCCGGTCGAAACCGAGAAATCCAAGATCTTCCCCAACGAGGCCTTCGGCTATTGGAAGGTGACGGTGGACCGCCCGCTGCGCCTAGCCGTCGACTTGAGCCCGGCCCGGCTGGAACGGTTTGTGAAAACCTGCGGCAAGGCCAAGGAAGAGCCGCTGGCCAACCTGGCCAGTCGCGTAGCTGATGCTCTCGGTGCTGGGCCGCACCTGGATTTCAACTCCTTCATGGATGCCTGCGACACCGATGCCGGCAAACACGGCGTCAAGCTCACCGCTAAACGCAAAAAACTGCTGCAAAGCGAGCTCTGCGACACCAGCGAGGATGCCGCGCCGGTGTTGAAGAAGGTTTACAAGCCCGGCAAGGCCACGCCCGATCCCATTCACGGCCTGTTCGAGGCCGAGGTGAACGGTAAGGTCTGCGTGGTTGAATATGAATCGGATACCGCCCTGCGTGACACCGAGCAGGTGCCGCTGCTGGAAGAAGGTGGCATCGAAGCATTCTTCCGGCGCGAGGTGCTGCCCTACACCGCGGATGCCTGGATCGACCCGGGCAAGACGTTGGTGGGCTATGAAATCTCCTTCACCCGCCATTTCTACCAGCCATCGCCCATGCGCACCTTGGATGAGATTAAGGATGACATCTATGCCCTGGAGCAGGAAACCGAAGGGCTGCTGGAACAGATTGTCGGGGAGGCTGAATAATGAAGCTGGCCCCTTATCCAGACTACAAGGACGCGGGTGTGAGCTGGGTCGGGAGCATTCCCGCGCATTGGCCTGAGAAGCGGGCAAAATATTACTTCAAAGAGATCGATGAACGCTCCCAGACAGGCGACGAAGAAATGCTCTCGGTGTCGCACATTACGGGAGTGACACCCCGCAGCCAGAAGAACGTAACCATGTTCAAGGCCGAGTCGAATGTCGGCCAAAAATGCTGCCAACTAGGCGATCTGGTCATCAATACGATGTGGGCCTGGATGTCTGCACTCGGTGTCTCGAATTATGCTGGAATTGTAAGCCCCGCTTATGGCGTTTACCGGCCAAAAAGCAACCAGGACTACGATAACTATTATCTCGATCATCTGCTGCGGATTGAAGGATATCGGTCGGAATATATTTGCCGGTCAACGGGCATTCGCTCTTCACGGCTCAGGCTCTATCCCGATAAATTTCTGAGCATGCCGGTGGTCTGCCCTCCGCAGGAAGAGCAACAGACCATCGCACGATTCCTGAAGGCGCAGGACCGCTTGTTCCGTAAATTCATCCGCAACAAGCGGCGGCTCATCGAACTGCTCAAGGAGCAGAAGCAGAACGTCATCAACCAGGCCGTGACCCGAGGACTTGACCCCAAGGTCAAGCTCAAGCCCAGCGGCGTGGAATGGATCGGGGATATTCCGGAGCATTGGGAGGCCACGAAGCTCAAACGCGTGGTCAGCTTCAATCCATCAAAATCTGAGACACGAGCGAATCCGGCGGATGAAGAAAAAGTTGTCTTTCTTCCCATGGAGAACATCTCCGTCAATGGGGATATCGACTGTAGCGAAAAACGCACGCTGTCCGAAGTCTGGAATGGCTTCACCTATTTCCGACGCGGGGATGTGGTTGTCGCGAAAATCACTCCCTGTTTTGAAAACGGCAAAGGGGCTTACCTCAAAGGGCTTGAATCTGATTTCGGCTTTGGCACTACCGAGCTGATCGTTCTTCGCCCTTCAAAGGCCATCAACGGCGCTTTTCTCCGGTTCCTCACATCAACCAAACAGTTCCTGTTACTGGGTGAGCAATACATGACCGGTGCGGCTGGCCAGCAGCGGATTCCATCGGATTTTGTGAAAAATTATCCAATTGGTCTGCCACCAATTGACGAGCAACTGGAAATTCTTGAACACATCCAGGAAAAGTCGGCCGAGATCGACCAGGCAATTTCCCGCGCCCAACGTGAGATCGAGCTGATGCGCGAATACCGCACCCGGCTGATTTCCGATGTGGTCACCGGTCAGGTGGACGTGCGCGGGATTGAGGTGCCGGAGGTTGCCGAGGATGAGCTACTGGCGCTGGATGAGGACACCAGTGAGTCCGATGACGTGATCGATGACGAGGGGGACATGGATGAAACCGGCTGACACCAGCGAAAAGGGCCTGGAATCGATCATCGTTGCCTCCCTCGTGGATGATGCCGGATACGTTCAGGGTGATCCGCAGGACTACGACCGGGAACACGCCGTCGACCTGGCCAAGCTGCTGCAATTCCTCTCCGCCACCCAGCCCGATGGCTATGAAGCTCTCAGCGTCGACGAGGACGGCCCCAAGCGCACCCAGTTCCTGCATCGCCTGCAGGGCGAGATCGCCAAGCGCGGCGTGGTAGACGTGCTGCGCGGCGGCATCAAGCACGGCCCGGCCCATGTGGACCTTTTCTACGGCACGCCGACGCCGGGCAACGTGAAGGCGGCGGAACGGTTCGCGGCCAACATCTTCAGCGTCACCCGCCAGCTCCGCTACAGCCGCAACGAAATCGCGCTCTCCCTCGACATGGCCGTGTTCATCAACGGCCTGCCCATCGCCACCTTCGAACTCAAGAACAAGCTCACCAAGCAAACGGTGCTCGATGCCGTGCAGCAGTACCAGCGCGACCGCGACCCAAAGGAGCTGCTGTTCCAGTTCGGCCGTTGTGTCGTTCATTTTGCCGTGGACGATCACGAGGTGCGTTTCTGCACCCACCTCAAGGGTAAGGGCTCGTGGTTTTTACCCTTCGACAAAGGCTACAACGACGGCGCTGGCAATCCGCCGAACCCTCATGGGCTTGCCACCGACTACCTGTGGAAGGAGACCCTCTCCAAGGCGGGGTTGACCGATATCCTGGAAAACTACGCCCAGGTGGTGGAGGAGAAGGACGAGAAGACCGGCAAAAAGAGGTACAAGCAGATCTTCCCTCGCTACCACCAGTTGAAAGTGGTGCGCATGCTGCTGGCCAATGCCTCCGAGAGCGGCATCGGCAGGCGTTACCTGATCCAGCATTCGGCGGGCAGCGGCAAAAGTAACTCCATCGCCTGGCTGGCGCACCAGCTCGTTGGGCTGGAACACGAGAGCAAGGCGTTGTTCGATTCGGTCATCGTGGTTACCGACCGACGGGTGCTCGATAAACAGATCCGCGACACCATCAAGCAGTTCGCCCAGGTCTCCGCCACCGTCGGCCATGCCGAACACTCCGGCGACCTGCGCAAATTCCTCAAGGCCGGGAAGAAAATCATCATCACCACCGTGCAGAAGTTCCCGTTCATCCTCGAAGAGATCGGTGACGAACACCGTAAGAGCAAGTTTGCCATCATCATCGACGAGGCCCATTCCAGCCAGGGCGGCAAGACCACTGCCGCCATGAATCGCGTGCTGGAAGAGACCGCGCCCTACGCCGGCTCTGATGACGAGGGGGAAGAGACGGTCGAGGACAGGATCAACAAGATCATGGAAGGTCGGAAGATGGTGACCAACGCCAGCTACTTCGCCTTCACTGCGACCCCCAAGAACAAGACCCTGGAGATATTCGGCGAGCCTGACCCGCAACCCGACGGCACCGTAAAGCACCACCCGTTCCACAGCTACACCATGAAACAGGCCATCCAGGAGGGCTTCATCCTTGATGTGCTGAAGAACTACACCCCGGTGGAGAGTTATTACCGCCTGGCCAAGACCGTGGAGGACGACCCGCTCTTCGACGCCAACAAGGCCCAGAAAAAGCTGCGCCGCTATGTGGAGTCCCATGAGCACGCCATCCGCGAGAAGGCGGAGATTATGGTGGACCACTTCCACGCCCAGGTGATCAACCACCGCAAGATCGGCGGTTATGCCCGGGCCATGGTCATCACCAACGGTATCGAGCGGGCCATTCAGTATTTCCACGCCTTCAGGGACTACCTCAAGGAGCGCAAAAGCCCTTACGCCCCCATCGTGGCCTTTTCCGGGGAGCACGAGTATGGCGGCAAGAAAGTGACCGAAGCGACGTTGAATGGCTTCCCCAGCAGCCAGATCCCGGACAAGGTGCAACAGGACCCGTACCGCTTCCTGATCGTCGCCGACAAGTTCCAGACCGGCTACGACGAACCGTTGCTGCACACCATGTACGTGGACAAGGCGCTCTCCGGCATCAAGGCGGTGCAGACCCTCTCGCGGCTCAACCGCGCCCATCCGCAAAAGCACGACACCTTTGTGCTCGATTTCTACAACGACTCGGAAACCATCCAGAAGTCGTTCGAGCCCTATTACCGCACCACCATCCTCAGTAACGAGACCGACCCCAACAAACTGCACGACCTGAAGTCGGACCTGGACGGCTACCAGGTCTATTCCCAGGCGCAAATCGACGATCTGGTGGGGCTCTACCTGAACGGCTCGGACCGCGACAAGCTCGACCCGATCCTTGACGCCTGCGTGGCTACCTACAACACCGATCTTGATGAGGACGGGCAGGTGGACTTCAAAGGCAAGGCCAAGGCCTTCGTGCGCACCTACGGCTTTCTATCCTCGATTCTGGCGTACTCGAATGCCGACTGGGAAAAGCTGTCAATCTTTCTGAATTTCCTGATCCCGAAACTCCCCGCGCCCAAGGAAGAGGATCTGTCTCGGGGCATCCTGGAGGCCATTGACATGGACAGCTACCGTGTCGAGGTGAAAACCAGCCTAAAGATAGGCCTTCCAGATCAGGATGCCGAAATCGGACCGGTGCCGACCAGCGGTGGTGGCCGCAAACCGGAACCGGAGCTGGACCAACTGAGCAACATCATCAAGGCGTTCAACGACCAGTTTGGCAACATCGATTGGAAGGACGGCGACAAGATTCGCAAGATCATCGCCGAAGAGATCCCGGCCAAGGTGGCCGCGGACGCGGCCTACCAGAACGCAATGAAGAACAACGATAAGAAGACCGCCCGGATCGAACACGACGCCGCGCTACAGCGCGTCATGATCGACCTCTTGTCCGACCACACCGAGCTGTTCAAGCAGTTTAGCGATAACCCGTCGTTCAAGAAGTGGCTGGGCGACACCATCTTCGGCGTGACTTATCAGCAACAAGCCGAGCAACCCGTAACGGGGGCGAGCCATGGACCTTAAAGCGGTCCCCATTCTGGTTTTGCAGCAGGCCAGAATGGCGCTACACGCCAATACCATTGAGGCAAAGGGGGGCATCCATGAGGCTTAGGTTCGTTTCTTCCCTATTGATTTTTCTAAGTGCTTACTCGCCGCTCTCAATAATATTCCTGATACAGGACTTCGATTTCGCTAAGAAAGAGGTGATGCACCCAGAAATAGTTTGGCCCATCCTTGGACTATCCGTTTTGTCCTGTGTTCTCCTTTGGATGGCAGTTCGTTACCTCAAGGGCTCTTCGCCCCCTATAACAGTAAAGTCGGTCTCCAACCGCTCCGGGGAACTTATCAATTACAGCATTCCGTACATGATTTCATTTTTTGTTATGGATCTTGGTAATCTGAAACTATTACTCAGTTTTGGATTCTTCATGTTTATCATGTACTGGATCACCATGAAAACGCACAATATTTTTATTAATCCTGTTCTGGCCGTCATGGGATACAACATCTACGACGTTCATTACGAACGGAATGGCAATGAGTGCGAGAATTTCTTCCTGGCAAAGGGGCCACGCCTACGAAATAACGAGCGCTGCAGAATCGTTGAGATATCAGAACAGCTATATGTCGTAACTGAGCGCAACCCAGAGGTTTGAATATGAACGAGTTGAAAAATAAACTCAATACGGTCAAAACAATTGACTGGGACAGCGCTTCGGTTTCGTTCTATGTCGTTAAACGAAAGCTTATTCAACGGAGTGCGAAATATGACATTTTTCATGTCAATGTTGACGAGCCACTCAGAAAAAAGTTGAGGGGAATAACCTCAGGAAAAATCAAGAAGTCTAATGTGGCGATTGAGTATGATTTCAACACGGCCGACTTAGATGATGACTTGCTTGGCTTGCCGACTACAGATACGGACTTACATGCCATTCTTCAAACTCTTCAAGGTGATGAAGAACCGCAGACAGTAGACCAGTACAATGCACTGCTGGGTTCTTGGCTTTATATTGCTCGCCTGGATGTCAAGGATCAGCCTCCTCTCTTTTCTGCTCGTCGCGTTTCGGAAGGCTGGACCACAAAAAAGGTGATGCAACTAATCAACATGGTTTTTCAGAACAATATGCTGGTAGACATTGGCAAGCAGGAGATCTTCCGCATAGACGACAAAGTCGACTTTTTCACATATGACGGAATTATTTTTATCGCTGACAAGAAGAACTTTGAAACAGCACTGAATTTTCGAGAAGGTATGGAGAGGAATCGTGACGAGATCGTCAAAGAGTTCTCTTCACTTGGGCTATTTGAAAATGCAACAGCGGTCTCCGATTTGGTGGGGAACAATCTTCGCCACTTGAGAAGACTGTCCCAAGTAAAAAAAGCAGGCTATTACAAGGATCCCAATTTTTTGGCGAGCCTGAGAAAGGTAAGCGAAGAAGATGGCTGGGGAATCCAATACTCACCTGGCGGAAAGTTGCTTGTCACCGAAGACGACATCGAAACCGTTCTTCGAGTTTTGAATAACGACCGTCTCACGTCAAAGATAAATGCCGAAAATTTTGATGTGGATATTAAGCATAAACTTGGCTCTCGGTGATGAAACTTTCATGGCGCAATATTTAGAATGTAGTATATACTCTGGGTACAAATAAAACAATAATGTCCTGCTTATGGACAAAATGACTCTGTATATCTGTCGAACTTGAAAGGATTCCAAGTATGGTATCAACACAAAGCGTGTTTTATGAAGAGCGATTCTTAGAGTCCTTTACGGGTTCGAATATCCTGAAAGATCCTAAGACCGCCGTCGTTGAATTAGTCGCCAATGCTTGGGATGCAGGGGCGACCAAGGTTGATATTGTCTGGCCTGATGAAAGGGCGGGGGTGTGTTTTTCCATTGAAGATAACGGTCACGGTATGACTGAAGAGGCTATTGATCGTATATGGCGCACTCTTGCTTATGACAGAATAAAATCTCAAGGAGAATTTGCTCAATTTCCTGATGAGTTAAATCTTCCTCCCCGGTTGGCCTTTGGGAGGAACGGAAAAGGACGGTTTGCAGGTTTTTGTTTTGGTGACGAGTATTTTGTAGAATCTTGGCGTGAAGGAAGGTCAGTTACGTTTAAAGTATCTCGTGGAATTATTGATAAGCCTTTTCTTTTAGATAAGCAGCAATCAGGACGGAAAAATGGGCATGGAACGAAGATTTTTACAAATTCAGCCAGGCGTGTAGCGCTTCCTGAGTCTGTAGTGCGATCTGAAATAGGAATGCGTTTCCTCACTGATCCGACATTTTCAGTGACAGTGAATGGCCATTTAGTAAAATTTACAGACATCCCTGACGTACATATTAAAGAGACTATAAAAACGATAAACGGACTAGGCGATGTAATAATTATTGCTATAGACACAATGCAAACTGACAAAACGACATATCAGCACGGTGTTGCTTGGCATGTAAATAATAGGCTTGTAGGTGATTGTTCGTGGAAATACGGAGGGGAAAGTTTTCTTGACGGCAGGTTTAAGGCTGCTAAGCGATTTGTTTTTATCGTAAAGTCGGATTTTCTTGTCGATGCAGTACTTCCTGATTGGTCTGGATTCAATGTTGACAATGATGAATATAAGACAACTTTAGGGGTAGTGCTGGATTTCATAAAGGAGACAGTGTTGGAAATTTCGAAAAGCCAGCGTGTCGCGATCTTTAATGACATCAAAAGAGATCATAGGGATAAAATTTCAAGAATGAATATGATTGGTGTGGAACGATGGGAGAAATTTGTTCACACTGTTCAAGAAGACTGTCCTTCAATCAAAGAGAAAGATCTTAATCATTTAGCTGGAATATTGGCAAGTCTTGAGCTGTCACAAGGTAAGTATGAATTGCTTCACAAGCTTGGTGAAATGGAGCCTGGCCAGCTTGATGAATTGCACACAGTTCTTGATGAATGGACATTAGACATGGCTAAGGTTGTACTAGATGAGTTGCAAGGACGATTAACGCTTCTTTCAAAGTTGAAGGAGAAAGTGTTCGATGCAGGAGCTGATGAGGTGCAAGAATTACAACCTCTTTTTCATCAGGGTCTTTGGATATTTGGTCCAGAATACGAGACAATCGAATTTACATCAAACGAGGGGATGACAAAAATAATCCAAAAACTCTTCAAGGCGAAACAAAAAGGCTCTCAGAATAGGCCTGATTTTGCAATTCTTCCAGATAGTACTGTTGGTCTTTACTATTACCCTAGGTACGACGAAGAGGGTGGAGAATATAGTACTGATAGGCTTACAATCGTAGAATTAAAACGTTCTGGAATTTCGATCGGAGAAGAGCAAAAGGCACAATGTTGGAAGTATATAAAAGAACTATATTCAAATGGACTTGTCGACGAGTATTCAAAGATTACATGTTTCGTTCTTGGATCTTCAATTGAAATTCAAGAGACACATGCTCGCAAGGAAAAAGACGAAAGAGTTATTATTCAGCCGCTCGACTATAATAACGTGATTACAAGAGCAAAAACTCGACTTCATAGGCTCTATGATCGGGTTAAAAGTGCTCCTTTTTTGAACAAGAAGGCAATTGGTGAATTTGTTCATAGGCATAATAAAAGTGATCAGGAGAAAAACAATTTATTAAGTATGGTTACTCCTTAGTAGCCGTCGACTAGCGTCATACTGCGTTGCCTGCCTTGTCAGATTGTCGTTCAAATAATTTCAAATATATATCACTCCCTCGAAGGCCTACCAAAATCCCCGCCAAAGCACACAAACCGCTTTGGTGGGGATATCTTGTCTGTCCCCTGCCCAAAATAGGAGTGATCATGCACGACCAAATTTACTGTTCATCCGAAACGACCAAGTTGGCTAAAGCTTTGATCCAGGTGCAGCGTACCTTGCAGCCAGCGACCAAGGATCGCCTCAACCCTTTTACCCATTCCAACTACGCCACCTTGAACAGCGTCATGGATTCCTGCCGCGAAGCGCTGCTCACCAACGGCATCTGGCTCACCCAGTACCCGGTTCCTTCTGACCCCGGTCATCTCGGGCTTGTGACCAAGCTGGTTCATGCTGAATCCGGGGAGTGGCAATCATCGCACGCGGTTGTCCCTTTGCCGAAGAACGATCCCCAGGGCCTTGGTATCGCCATGACCTACATCCGGCGCTACTCCATTTCCGCCATGCTCGGCATCGTGACCGAGGAAGACACGGACGGAAACCTGCCCAAGGATTCAGGCAAGGGGGGACAACGTCAGAAAAGGGCTCCAGCTGCACAAGACTCTGTAACGCCACCGGTTCAACCATCAAGTCGAACACAACCCACCCAACTCCCCAAGCTCGACGGCATCACATACCAGGAGATCACCGCCACAGACGGGCAGGTGTGCATCGTGGCCACCGGCAATACCCAAGCCAAGAAGGAACTCCTGGCTGGTGCCGGGTTCAAGTGGAATCCTCAAAGGAAAATGTGGTGGAAATATGCGCAAGCGTCCTGAAAATTCAGACACAAAACACAGGCGAAGGCTGCTCCACTCGGGCAGCCTTCGCCATTTTGGAGGATAGGAAATGCCTGCACAAACTCATGAGATCAGGGCGCAAGGGCTCATGGCGCTCCTGGCCAAGGGGCTTGTCGAATCGTCGGCGAAGAGAACTTTGTCATCACTAGGGGACCGGAGCCAATACGTAGGCATGTCGGATATTGGTCGCGCTCTGGAGTGCCCACGGGCAGCGGTGGGTAAGAAGCTTTTCGGGAACAGCGCTGACCTTGAATTGAGTCAACATGACCTTGTCTCGATGCTCGGTACGCAGCTTCGTTTGCAGCGCGGACATTGGTTTGAGGCCGGCGTTGCCCAGGTGTTCAGGACTCAGGGGCTCCCCGTAATCGAGCAGCTTGAAATTCAGGCCAACCATAAACAGGTGCCGATCAAGGGCCATTTGGACTTCACGTTCGTAAGCGCAGCAGACCAGCCAACAGTAAGGATTCTGGAACTCAAAAGCTGCGAGAATATCCCGTCAACGCTGTATTCTTCGTACGAAACCCAAGTCTACGGCCAGGTCGGCCTCTTGCGGGCACTTTGGAACAAGCCTGCTTTTGGTGTGCTTGGAGAACCGGGTATGGCTGGATGCTCTGGGCTCACCTTCCCGGAACTCTGCCGGGATAGACTTGGCATCCAGATGCCTGCTGATGCTTCCCTGGTTGATATCGAGGCGTGGGTGCTGTGCTTGTCCATGTCCGAGGCCAAAGCGTTTGGTCCCTACCTGCCTGACAAATCCATGCTCGGCCTTTGCCTGCAGACGGCGGAGGATCTGTGGACCCTGGCCATTGATGTCAGATCAAACGGCGGTGATATCTTTGACCTGCCAACGGCCAAGGGATTTCATGCTCTCTGCCCCTGGTGCGACTTCAATGCCGATTGTCCGAAGTTTGAAGGTGTGGATCAGCCGCAGTGGAGTCCTGATCTGGCGAGACTGGCTAGGCTCAAGGCTGATGCGGCAGCGCTTGATAGAGAGATCTCCGAGGTCGAGGACGGCCTTAAAACTGCCTACATGCTCTCAGATGTTGGCGGCAACTGGATCAATGTCGACAATCAGCGGTTTCGGGTCTCATCCCAATCAGGACGCCGTACCTTGAACCGGGAGCAACTGCGCTTGGAACTTTCCGCAATCCTTGGAGAGGATGACTGCGATACGCTCCTTGCTCGCTGCGAATCCGAAGGAAAATCCTTCGAGCGCCTGATGGTCAGCAAAATCAATAGGCCAAAGGAGAGGAGCCATGGGATATAGCTCTCGTGTCGGGATCTGCATTTCCAAGGACGCCGCTGATTTCCTTGATGCAAAGATCAGGGTGCTTTCACCGGCTCTCAAGGAGGAGGTCGCCAGGCTTTTCGAAGACGCCGATGTCAAAAAGCAGGATGACGATGCCCGAGCCTGGTACTGGGATGGTTTCCGCTGGTATTCAAGGGACTGCGATGTCGCCTTTCTGGAAGACTATCTCTCTGAGTTGGACTGGGATCAGTACCTTTATATCCGAGTCGGTGAGGATCTTAGCGACATCGATTACCACGGAGGGTTATGGGACAATCCGTTTGGGATGTGCCTGACCAGAGGCATAGAATTCGACGAGGACTGAGAATCAATACAATCAACATGATCCCGGCTTCCCTTCACAGGGGAGGCCGGGATTTTT